>Ga0255769_10000180_pt1 | contig 72743 bp, 39 predicted proteins | sample 041ome_9_FD_179637 | JGI IMG/M metagenome (GOLD analysis project Ga0255769, IMG submission 179637) | Coastal salt marsh microbial communities from the Groves Creek Marsh, Skidaway Island, Georgia - 041413US metaG (version 2) | ecosystem: Environmental > Aquatic > Marine > Intertidal zone > Salt...
AAAACAGAGAGCCTCTTTGCGACTCTTCGCCTCGCTCGTAAACCACGTCCGATGATGAATATCTGTCGTCGCGTTTTGAGAATGTGTGCGAGCGTCCGTCGTAAAAAAAAAATGTCAGTCCTCCTATTTTTTTCTTCTCGAAAGCGAAGAAGTTCGTTGAAGACTGCGAGGGGAGACGAAAGGCCGATGTGCAAAAATAGATACGAGGAATACACAAAAAGAAAACGAAACGCGTGTAATAATGAAACGCACTCTTCGACTAAGCGAGTCCCTTCGCTCGCCGCGTCCGCGTCGCTGGTTATCTCATCTTTCAGTATCACCCACTCTCGATCGTTGGTTTCCACGAACTTGAGCTCGTCGTTCAACACGACGGTCAAAATGCACGCGACGGCGACGAGGACGATGCACGTCAACGCGAGGAGTGGATTTCGGTGCGACCAAAGCGCGTAGCGCTCGAGGAAAGTTGTTCCGTTGCTCGCGTTGACGTCGTTCTTCTTCAACTTCTTCTCCTTCGTTCCTCTTCGTCCTCGTCGCTGCTCGGACGACGAGGACGGGTCCTCGTCGTCGGAGTCCCTCGATCCCGACGACGCTCGGTGCGAGAACATCCGATGTCGAATGTGGTCTCAGTCATCCGCGTCGTGGAAAAGTACGGGAATTTTCGTTAATTTAGGGTTTTGACATAAACCCTAAATACCCGTTTTTGGCACAAAAATCGTCGTTGAGAAAATTCACAAAATTCACACGCTCTCTCTCTCTCTCTCTCTGCGCGCGCGCGCTCTCTCGCACCGCAAACGCCCGGGGGTGGCGAATATCAGAACGACACCAGAAAAACATCGACAAACACACGCGGCGAGCGAAGAGAAGTAAAGTATTTTGCGCGCGTTGAACAAAACCCCCGCACGGCAAAAGATTAAAAAACACACTTTTGTGGTACAAAAATTCCTACCGTTGTTCGTTTGAAAAACATGATGGCGCATAATAACAACAGCGACGACGATGACGACGACATCGACGACGACGAACGGCAACGACAGCACCTGACGCTGAAACAACGCCCGTCGCACTGGGTCGCCGAGGAACTCATGCGACAAGACGAAGAGATGTTTGGAAAGAAGAACAAGAAGAGAAAGAAGAACAACAACAGAATCGATGCCGTTTTAGAGGAGAAACAAACATTCTTTCGAATAGTGAAGAAATTTCTCTTTCCGAAGAGGATTTCGAAACCCGCGGAGGAGGAGAAAGAAACCGAAGAAGGAGAAGACGAGGACTACGGAAAGGAAGAAAGAGAAAACGTCACTCGAGAAATGGTCGCAAACCGAATGCAAGAGGAAGAAGACGAGGAAGCAGACGACCCTCCGATTGAGATTCCGGCGTTGATGCGCGGAGATTACTCTTTGTTGTGGTTGCGAGACGCTCTGGACGATTACGAAAATCAAGCAGCGGCGGAGCGGCAGATGTTGGATCGAGATATCGTTGGCGATCACGTGAAAAAGATTTGTAAAAGCTTCGTTTTTGTGAGCGTGGATTCGAAAGATCCGAGAAATGGTGGAGAAGCACTGCGCCAGAGCGCGCGAGAGGTTTTGGAGATGTGCTGCATGCACGTAGAGCCGGGAGGAGTTGTTGACAAGAAGAGCTTTTGGGAGAATTTCAGGAAAAGATTACAGCGTTTGCTTCCGACGTCGGAAATGTGTAAGTTTGATACAGGGTTGGACGAGCTCAAAATGTTGTTGATGAGTGCTCAGATAAACAAAGATTTGCAAATGCTTTCGAGAAAATCAAACGAGAACATCGGAAAGTTTGAAAACGCTTTGAGAGAGTTTGTGCAGTTGACGATGGAAAAAGTCAACGAAGAGTTTGCGAGTTGGAGAGCGACGTCGATCGATCAACTCGCGATGCATCATCAGGACGGGTGGTTGAGCATGAGAAACGCACACGTAAATTGGAACAGACGAAAAGGCATGGGCTCTTTTTTGGGGGAGTGGCCAGCGTACACTTTAAGAATCGCCGAGGAGGGTGATTTGGACCTATTAGTCGGAGCTAAATCGGACGAGGAAGAAGAGGAAGAAGAGGAGGAAGGAGAAGAGGAAGAAGAAGAAGAAGAGAGACCGCGACGACAAAAGCAACGAAGAGAAGAACAACGACAACAACAAAATGAATCACCGCGAGAACAAGACGGCAAAAAGCAGCCAAAAGCGCAACAACAACAAAGGAGGCGACCTCGAGAACTCAGAGGATTGGACGATTTCAATTCAGCCGGCACCGCGGAGGAAACTGGCCGAAGGCGGGGCCGAAGTGCTCGGCAAGATAACAAATGGTCCGCGCTCGGTAAGAGGAGGGACATCGATGAAGAGTCATCGGATGAAGCGACGGAGGACATTCCCATGCCAGTGTTACCGCCAAACAAAGGACGTAGCAAGTCAACGTCTAGAGGTAAATCTTCAAATAGGACGACTCCGATGTTGGACGAATTGGTGAACGCCACGCTCCAAGCCGCGAACCAAGAAAATCAGCAACGTGAACCGAACGTCATATCGCAACCGTCCGTGAGAGGTCCGTCAAAGAAGAGAGCTCCTCCTTTTTTCAATTCGCCGGCGAGGCCAGCGGTGGCGGAGAACGATGGTTTCGATGCGCTGAAGAAAGCTCTAGAGGAAAGAGAGGCAAAGGAGAAAGCGGAAGCGGAGAAGGCGGCGGCAACTGCAAAGAAAATCTCTGCAGAAGTAGAGGAGGAAGAGGAAGAAGAAGAACCGCAACCGGAAGTGGACGATGGTTTCGCGCGATTGCGAGCCGAGTTGGAGAAGCGCGAAAAGGAGAAGAAAAAGAAATCGGAACCGTCTAGAAGCGGCTGGGCGTTCTTAGGAAAACGAAAAGAACCGGAAAAAGAAGAAGAAGAAGAACCGTTAGATGGGGACGACGAGGAAGAGGAAAACGACAGCGATATAATACCGACGCAACAAATCGGCGGCGATGATGACGACGACGATATCGAAGATAAAGATGCGATTGACTCGCAGCAGCGAGAGAAGCGAGGAAGGTTCTTCAACTTATTCGGCAACAAGACACCGTCGGAATCCCGAAATCCTGTGAAACAACCGTCGCCGAGGCCTTCGCCGCCGAGACAAGAAACTTTGAGGATTTCCTCTCCGCGAGAGGACGATGATGATTTTGATGATGGTCCTTTCCAAATTCCAGACGACGATAACGATGACGATCAGCCGATCGCCATCGTTCCCGAAGTGGTGCAACAACAAGAATCACCTCCGAAACCTCGACAGCCGAACCAGCGAGTACAACCAAGGGCTGAACAACAACAACAACAACAATATCAACAACGCTACCAAAACAGGCCAGCGCAACCAGCAGAGCGACGAAGAACCGGCAAATTCACCGAGGAAGAGGTCCGCGCCATCATCCGAGGCGTCGAAACGCACGGTTCAGGAAATTGGAAAGTCATCAGAGAACAATCTCTCGACGGCATCCTCCTCGGCCGAACGCCGGTGGACCTCAAAGATAAGTACCGCAACTTGCAATCTTCCGATTTGAAGCGCGTCTTGAGCGGCATCTTGCCACGAAGCGGAAGCTATCCGTTCGTCGAAGAACACTTCGAGAAAGTGAGGAGAGAAAGAGAAGAGGGAGACAATTGAGAGAGAATGAGAGAGAGAGAATGAAGAATTGATATCATATATACTGGTACATAAGCACGCGCACAAACTTTTTAACTGTAGTGTTGTTAAGAACATTTTTTTGTATTTCCTCAAAGTTAGAAGCACGCACTCTACACGTAGAGCTCAAACACACACGCGCACACGCGCGCACAACATAATAAGAGCGACAACTACGACTTGTTGGACGCGCCTTTTCCTCCTCCTCCTCCTCTTCCTCACCCATCTCTCGAAGCAATGAAGAAGCAGACGCTCCTCCTTCACTTTCACATTCAATCCGCGAAATCAATAAAGTCGTCGAGAACGCGACGGAAACGGCTCTTGTTCGTCCTCGAGGTGGGCGAAAAACTGAAATATCGCACGAAAATAGTGAAGAAGACGGAAGATCCAACGTGGGATGAGCGAGGCACGATGGATTTAGGTCTCATTGACGGTGATTTAGGTTTGTTGATGCTTAGCAACAACAAAAACGAGAAGGTTCGAATGTCCGTTTGGGACGTGAAGACGAAAACGAACCAAAAATGTAAAGGCGCGCGATCGATTTTGATGAGAGATTTAATCGGTGGGGATGGATTTTTGAACAACGCGGAGAAGAAAGAGAAGAGAAATACGTTAGATGTGGAGTTAGAAGGGTGCACGAGAGGCGTCGGGTCGGTTCAGGTGGAATTGGTATTTGCAAAGGAGGCGGTGTTCATGGAAGACGAGGGAGCGAAAGAAGAGGAAGAGGTGTTCAAGACACCGGTTCTGAAAGTAAAAGAAGAAAATAAACCGCTCGTAATTGAAACGAAAAGGGAGAGCGACGAGGACGAGGACGCCGTGAACGACTCCGGCGACCCATCCAAAGAGGAACTCTTGCGTGAACGCGTGAAGAAGATGCAAACGGAATCGATGGAGAAAAAGTTGGAGCGCATGGAGGATCCGGACATGTTGACGAAAGAGGAGAGACGCATGTTGACCGAAGGTGCGGACGTAGCGAAAGATTTAGGCGCAGAGTTACCGAAATATCTCGACGACGTTTCTTCATCGAAGGATAACAGTCCGTCCAACAACAACGTTGCGGAGGAAAAAGTTGTTGAGGATGAAGAGGACGAGTGGGAAAACGCGCTGCCGACAAAAAAGAAGAATGCGAACAAGATCGAACCGGTATCGATATCACCAGTAAAAAAGACTTCGAGTGGTGATATTGCGTTGCAGAAACTGGAAACTATCGATGCGTCCATCGATCATCTCGAACAGCAGCAGCCGTCGTCTCCGACTGTGATACCGGAGCGAAAAGAAGTCGTGGTATCTTCCTCGAGCATTGCGCCGACAGCTGAGGAGAAAAAGAGCAGCGCGATGAACGAGTTGCGAAGGAAACAATCCAGCGAACGCATTCACGCGCGCGCTATTGCCGCTCGAGAAGCGTTAAGACAGTCCAAGTCGTCGCAAATCAACGATGAGTTGGATGAATTGTACGAACGGGTCGTCGTTTCGCCTTCTTCCGGCGTAGGAAATAAGAACACGAATCATCGCGAGACGACAGCAGCATCCTCGGAAGCCGGTACCGCTAAAAAGGCACTGTCATTACTTTCATCTTCGTCTTCGGAAGAGGACGAAGAAGAAGAGGATGAAACCGTCTTCGTTTCTTACGCGGAAAAACCAAAACCAATGACTCTGGCGGAAGCGGAAATGTTTCGAGACGCCAAGAAAGTCTCGCTTTTGATGCAAAGAGCCGAAAGCGCCTTTACGAAATGGATGTAAACGAAGAACCTATGTCGCAGTGTACCAGTACTCGTGTGTGTATTTTCATATTTGTAGATGGATAGTTTTTAATGTAAAATAATGTTAGTATCAAGCTCGCTACAGTTTGTTAATGGTTGTGTTTTTATTTTAAATCTTCTTGACTATTTGCACGACGTCTTCGTCGCACAACACGTGTTCTTTCCCGACTTTCTGCGGTCGATGCTTCGCAGAAATACCCCACACGTTCGCCTCTTTGAAGTTCTTTACCATGCTCTTGTGCAACGAGTTACAGAAATCCTCCACGGTCACTTGTCCCTTCTTCAAAATAATCGGAGCGTCGTACGCCGGATTCTGCCCTTTGGGCTTGGTATAAATTCTCGTCAAGTTCAAATATTCCCAAATCTTATCCAACAACCCGTCTAAATTCCACTCTTTCCCACTAGACACCGGCACGTAGTGCGGCACGTCGTCCAATATCTCCAATTCTTCCACGGTAATTTGATCGATTTTATTCACCGCGTATACGCACGGCGTGTATATTCTATTCCCTTCAATCACATCGATCAACTCCTCGTCCGTGCAGTTCTCGTAAATCTTCACGTCGCAATTCTTCACGTGGTATTCCTCTAAAATTGCTTTCACGGTGCTCTCGTCCAACCACGCGGGATCCTCCCCCGATTTCGGTTTAAACGGCAACACGTTCAACCCGCCTTTATCCTTCACCGTGTAACTAATATTCGGCGGCTTCTTATTCAATCGAATCCCAAACCCGTCCAATTCTTTCTCGATCAGCCGTCTGTGTGTCAACGGCTTCATCGCATCTAAGACAATAACGATCACATCGCACGTTCGCGCGGTCGAAATTACCTGTCTCCCTCTCCCTTTCCCGTCTTTCGCGCCTTCGATGATACCGGGCAAGTCCAGCAGCTGCACTCGAGCACCTCGATAGTTAATCACCCCGGGCACGCACGTCAACGTCGTAAACTCGTACGCGGCGGCTTCGGAGTGGACCCCGGTAAGCTTCGTTAGCAAAGTACTCTTCCCGACCGAGGGAAACCCGACTAATCCGACCCGGCAATCGCCGGTTTTCGTCACGTCAAACCCTTCGCCTTTGCCGCCGGATTTCCCGGACGGCTCGATGAGTTCTCTTCTGAGCTGCGCGAGTTTCGCTCGCAGAGATCCCAGATGGTTCTCCGTCGCTTTGTTCTTCTGGGTTCTGGACATTTCCAGCTCGATGCTGGCTATTTTTTCGAGTATCGCCGCCATGATGTGACTTTTTGATTCGTGTGGTTATTCTCTCTCTCCTTCTTGCGCAAACGAGACGTGCTTTCTCTCTCTCTCTCGTTCTTTTGACGCGTGTGTTTGTGGGGTTTACGAGAGGAGAGAGAAGGAAGGAAAAAGGGGGCGAATGTGAAAAAAAAAGACAAATATGACGCGTATTCACGTACACGCACACACATATATATATATAACAACATAACAACAAAAACGCGCGCACGAGCACACGAGATTTCCTTTTTACGCACCACCAGCGCCGCCGGCGATACCGACCAACGCGGCGGTGATGACCGGAGTCGCCGCCAAGACGGAACTGACGATGCCGCTCAACGCGTAACTCAACGCCGCGTACGGCAACGCTTCGGGTTCTTTACTCACCAACGCCGCCGTGCCTAAACCGTGGGAGGAGGCTGCGGTTGCCATGCCTCTAGAAACTGGGTCGTTCGCGCCGGATTGGTCCAGGACTTTCGTGGCTAACGCGGAACCGAGGAGACCGGTTAAAACTACCGCCGCGGCTGTCAGAGATACCATTTCCGGATGGCCCAACGAAACAGTCACCGGCATCGCTAAGGCGACGGTGACGGATCGCGGGACCAAGGCGAGAGAAATCGCCGGGGTTAATCCAATGAGGCGACCTAAAAAGGCGGTAGAAAACATAGCGAACGTGGACGTGCCGACTAAACAGGTGAAGATTTCCACCGCGTGTCGTTTTATAATTTTCCTCGCGCCGTAGACTTTAAACGCAAAGGAGACGATGACGGAACCTAAAAAGGCCATGAGGATATCGCCGGCACCCATGGCAGATAAAGAACTCATATCCGTGAACGATACGCCAGATTTATACAGTTTTAACGTGGCTTGGTACCCAGCTCCGGTGCACAAGCCCATGATGTATACGCCGAGGTTAGATAAAACCGCGCACGTGACAATCGGGTTCATCTTCGACTTCACTTTGTCGACGTTACCAATTAATAATGACGACACCGTCGCGCCAACTAAACCGACCGTAACGAAGAAAGGTTGGTACGCGTCCGTGGCGGGCAACCAACTGGCGGATAAGTAGCTCATCAACGTTGTAAATCCAACCAACTGCTTGACCAAATCTGTCGTCGGCGGTTTCGCCTTCTCTTGCGGCAACGGTTGCATCTCGACGCCAGTCATTTGTCTGACCGTCGTCGCTAACTTTGCGCTAAACGCGCACGTCACCACGAACCCGGCGACCAACAACCCGACGATTTTTCCGAGCGTCGCCGCTTCCATCGTCGACACGACCAGCGGCAACGTCACCAGCGAAGGCACGTAAAACACCGGCAACCAACTGGTAATCCAATCCATCGCCGGCGCGAACAAATGACACACTTGCGTGGACAACGAACTCTCCTCGTCTTTCGCCAACGAATCCATCGCCAACAACGCGAAAATCAACCCAAACATAACCACCAGTGGTCCCGGAAACGAAATCCCCTGCGCGGCGACTTTCTTCGAAATCACCTTATCGAGAACGAACAACGTCCCAGTCGCGCCAAACAAGCGCATCAACCCATCGCACTTCGCGCTAAACTCCGCAAAGTTCTTATCCACGTCCGTCGTTCGAAACATTGGATAATTCGCCGCCTTTGCGCGTTCGTTGGCGAGTAACTTTTCCGCGTGTCGTTTCATCGCCATCGCGTAAAAAGCAGTCTTGTCGTCGTGTTCGACTTTCGCAGAAGAAGAAGAAGAAGAAGAAGAAGCCGTTGCATCGCTGGACGACGAAGAAGAAGCGGCGCGCTCGGCTCGAAATTTCGCCTCGATGGCGGCTAAATTCGCCTGCGTATCATCGGAAGATGATGCTCTGACGATCACCGAATTCGTTCGCCCGCTTCGCGTCGTCATCGCGACGACGCCGACGCGCGTTGCGGTCGCGCGTTTTCCAATTCGAATTTGTTTTTGCGCACCGCCATCGCGAATTTTGGAAAACGACGACGACGTGTTTTTTGCCGCGACGACGACAGCGCTGGGCGTCGTCCTCGCTACCGAGAAGAGAGAAGACATGTTTTATTCCGATTCCGCGTTTACGTGTGCGTGTGTGTGCGTGCGTTGTGGTATTTGTTTTTGTCGTTTCTTCGCGCGCGAGCGTTTCAAACAAACACGACGACGAGACGGGGAAATAAATACGCCGAGTCAGCGATATCTGCATATCTTTCACACAAACAGGACACGTGTTGCGTTTTAGGGTGTACACCTCATTTCGTGAGAATGGACGCGCGCGCGCGCTGCGCTGTGAATATCAAAGCGCGCCACGATTACGACAAGTTTTTATTATCTATTATTATCTATTATTAAAACGTTCTCTTGGAAACGACGCCCGGGTACCCTCTCCAAACTTTCCCGACGTCCGGGTGCCAACCTCTGGCGCCGACGCGCAACGCCGGGTGCGTGTAGATTTCGCCGCCGAAATCCGTCGGCGGCGCTTTGACGGTTTCTCCGAGCGGCACGGACCACGAACGCGCGTCGCCGAATTTAGCGACGGTTTTTTGCCACGTTGTGTAGAGGTAGTACGGAACCGTGAGGTAGAGCAACATTGCTTGCGTGTACGCGCTCTTCGCGAACATCACGGAGGAGACGAACGTCTGCGCGATTAACAACGACCACATGATCAGCTCGGCGCAGGAATAAAACACCGTGCCGTTGGATTCGTACCCGCGTTCGTAGACGTAAAGCAGATGATACCTCCAGATTATGAAGTTGGTGAGAAAGAAGAACGCGCACACCACAGAAATCATCGGGGCGATGACAGAAAACGTCAGCCCGAGCAAAATAATCACCGAAAACAAACCAGCTTCTCGTCCAGCTCTCATTTGTCGAGGCGAATATTTCATCGTTTTATCTCTTTTCGTTGGCGTGCAACCGAAGCAGCACCGTAAATAGGTGTTGACTGTGTAACAAATAACACCAGGGTGCGGAAATATCAACCTATACGTTGGAATAAACACCGCTCGGTAGAAAACGAAAGATAAGAAGAAATTCGAGGACAACGGCAAGACTGTGCCGAATTGCTGCTGCAAAGTGCCCACCGTGGTGCCGTTTTGCAGAGCTTGTTGCAAGATCCCGGAAATCGCCCCGCCGGTGATGCCACCGATTAACATGTTCAATAAACCCCATAAATAGTAGAATTTCATGAACCTTTGATCTGTGGCTGAGAGAGACACATGGACGTTTTGCGCATGCACCAAGTACAAAAGGAAGAAGGACACAGCGAAGACTTCCCATAATGTGAGCAAAATCGGCGGTAAGATACCAGACACTAGCAAACGTAAACCTTCGACTTCTTTGTTATCGCAATACCACTCCAGAAAGGATTCGATGCTATCGCTCGGAGCCTTTAACGTGCACGCAGAGGTGATCATGGTCGCAACCAAAGTCGACGGAGTAAGAATCAAAATGACAATCGCCGGGTAGACGAACATGAAACGAACCAATGAGGTCCGCTTCGGTTGTAACAGCGTTTGCCAATTAATATCTGATGGGCCAGGCGCGGGATGGACGATGAATTCGTTCGTTCCGCCGCGGTGTAACAAACACTGAGCCGCCATCGCAGCAGCCGTTTGAGTTTCGAATACTACAAACGCCGATGGTCCGGGGACGCCATTCCATGCTTTTTCTCTCTCTTCGACAATCATCGCGTCCACAACTTCCAATTCGTGCTCTAAATCTGCCAGTTTTGACGACCGATCTGCGCTAGTTTCTTTCTCCCTGGCCTTTGGCATGGAAAAGGTTAAACTTTTACCCATCGAACGACTCGATTGCGATTCGATGTCTTGTAATTTCGCGCGGTCCTTTTCGCTCGCGTTCCCATCAACACCGCGTTTTCTAAGTAAACTCATCTCCCGCCCAAAGTCTGCCATTTTCTGCGGATCCTCGCCAAATGTGGCGCATTTCCCACGCATCTGAACGAGATTGTTGTTGATCTCGTCTCTCTGGTCTAATAAACGATCGGTCTGTCGATGATCGTACACTGGGATCATCCCGCGAAACTCGCTACCGAAAACTTCGTTGAACATGGTTTCCATCGCCGCGTACTGTTCATCCGCATACGCTCTTTTCGCTTCATTTTCCTCCTCTTCTATTTGCTGCGCTCTTCCGGAGTCGGATTTCAAGCTCGATCCAAATTTAGAGAAAAATTTAGCGGAGAATTTACTCTTCAATGTCTTGTGCCGCCGTTTTGATCTAAACTTTGGAATGTTGGTCAACAAAATCACGTAGTTTTCCGCCCAAACAGAGATCAATTTTCGACTTTCCGGATCGTACGTGTTTACCGATCTCGATTGCTGCACGTCAGGCAAGGCACCAACCATATCGCTGTAGCTGTATTCTACATTCGGATCCTCGCTGACGTCTAAACCCGTCCACCATTCGTGATCGATGGCGACGTCGCGACCGTCGTTGTTTTTCGCGATGGCCGCTTGTACTTCTTGCGCTTGGCGAATGGCGTTCTCGAGAGACGATCGACCTTCGACGACTTTTTGCGCCTCGCTCAAATCTAAGAGGTTTCCGAAGGAGCCTCCTCCAGAACTTGTACGACGATGATGTCCACCACCGGCCTTCCCGGCGGTATTTTGACGAAATTGCTTCTGGGCGAGCTTTTGCGGAGAGAACATTGTTCCGCCGTCGCCGTTCGAATTATTGTTAGCATCCTCTTCTCGACTGGACATTCTGCGATGTGCTTGAGGAGGATTCAATTCGGTTTGGGAGCTCGATCCTTCGTTCGCGCTCATTCCGCTTGAGGTGTTCCTGTTCAATATCGCATTCCTTGCCGCCGCGGCTTCTCGGCTATCTGTTATTGACGAGGTTAACATGTTTACGTCGTCGTCGGTGATGTCCAAAGCGTTCTCGCCGTCTTCTTCGTCGTCGTTATTATTATTGTTAAGATTACGATTGCGGTTATTCCGACCAGATATAGTCCGAGCAGCGCGATTGGCTTGCATCATCGAAGACCCGACCACCGATCGACCTAAATTACCCATATCACCAAAGATGCCAAGGATTCTTCTTCCCGCACCTCGAGTGTTCGCCGGCCGTTCCGCCGGCGCATACCTCGAACTACCCGCGTGTCGGTCAAGCTGTTGCCTCGGATTCATCCCCAGTTCTTCATCGCCGGCATTGACATCGTCGTCTCTAATATTTGCAGACTCCGAAATCGGTCCTGGTGGCGATTTATCGCTTCCCTTTAGAGGACTCGGAGAGTAGTTTAACACTTCATCCTCATCAATAGTAGCAGTTGGAGTACCACCCGCCGGCGACGAAACCATCCTCTCTGCCTCGTCGTAATTAAGGTGTTGAGGCGATGATTTGGTGGGCGAATTCCCTGAGAATAATCCGCCACTACGTTTAGTCACTGATGAGTTCGGAGTCTCCGTCGCGGCGTAGGATTCCAAAGAAATACCCGCCGATGAAGATGGAGACGACGGCTTTTTCGCCGCAACCGACGCGGTCGACGGAGGTGTGTTCGTAATCGTACCCGCAATAGACACACCACCAGAGGACGTGGGGGAGATTGGTTCCGTCTGCTGGGTCACTACTTTCTTAGTTGACGTCTTTTTTTCGTCGCTGTTGCTTCTATGCCCAGCGCCGCCGCCACCACCAGCACCGCTGCCGCCGTATCGAAACAAACCCTTACCATAACCCTTACTTTGTATCGCTCTCACAGAAACGACTGAACGAGCGGAAGGATCGTCGTCTTTGCCAAATGCGAAATTACCACCGTCTTCATCATCTTCCACCGGGGAAGATGGGTTCTCAGAACGGTCTCGTTTTATCAATGAAGCGGCACCCTTCGCTTTGAACGCTTGCGATTTGAGTACCGAGATGGGCTTCGATTTCGCCGATGCGGCCATCTGCATAGCTTTCGATCCGAGCGACGTTGAACGCATTAAAGACATCGATTTCATCAACGAGGATCCCGACCCACGGCCACTATCGCCCCCTTCTTTACTACTTCTATAAATTCCACCACTGCGGCTACTATTATGACTACTGTTGTTATAACTCGTGTTGTTATCGTTGCTCCTAATTGGCGAAACGCCTCCGTATTCAGGCATTTCCTCGCTTCCTCTTCCCGCAGTTGGCGATGGAATACCACTTACGCCCTCTTTCCTCTCGAAAAAAGTTACGCTCCCGCTGTGTCCAGAAGCTTTCACAATTGCCGGCGCGTGCTCCACGTCGATCGAATGCAACTCTCTCGAACGCTGTAAACTCGGCACTGTTAAAGTCCTCACTCCAACCTCCTGTAAATTATCTTGAATCTGAGACACGTCGATCTCATCGGATACCTTTTGACCTTGTTTCACCAATTGCACTAAAATCGATTCCGGTTGATGCACTGCTCTCCATAAGTTCGTGTCCCCTTTAGTGGTTAAATAGAGTTGTCGCAAAATCGAGAATGATTTTACGTGTTTACCCACCAGCCAAACGACGTAGAACATTATCAACTCAAATAAAAACACGTGCAACCACAATAGGCCGGCCTCGTCCGGGACATTTGCCGCAGTCGTTTGCATCAGCACCGAACGAATCGATCCAGATAACGTCGTGTCTTTACCTTCCAAGAGATCTCGTTCGTACTGCGCGTTGAGTTCGCTACATATAGCCATGTGCACTGGAATCAAAATCGCGCACACGACCACCGCGATTGGGAAGAAAATCTGGACCCCTAACTGCGCGACTCTTAAAAACGCAAACCCATCCAACCCGGCGGTTTGGATAAACTCCTTATCGCTCACTCTCAGCACGTGCAGGATCCATCCGTACAAATATTGCACGTACCCTTTCAACTGCTTAAAAAACCAAATCACCCACAAATATGAGTTCGACAACTTCTTCGTCGCCGGTATGCCTTGCCGCCAATCGAACTCGGTTTTATCGTACGGCGGCGGAGGATGCGTGAGGTTTCGCAATCGCAATCGGCCAAAGTAGATTGGATTCGCGTGTCTGTACGCACCGAATAGCGTCAACACCACGAACGAGGCAATGAAATAGTCTGTGTTTTTTGATCGGTTCATAGAGAGTGAGAGAGAAATTAAGAGTGAACGCGTCAGCGCATCTGAGAATATCTAACAACGACATCGCGCAGAGAGCGAAAGAAGACGCTTTGAAAAAAAAACACCATCCGAGAGTCTCGATGGCGCGCAGCTCTCGCACTCGCAAACGCAAAACAACGATGATGACGACAAACTCGCGCGCGCGAGAGAGAGAGAGAGAGAGACTACTACTCACACAGCAAAGAGTAACTGATATCGGTATCGGAAACGTTGAAATGCGCGCTCGTTTGCACCCACGGTACCGGAGGAGGCGGCGACGGAGGAGGCGGAGGAGGCGGTGGGTTTGGAGGTGGCAACGGCGGCGGGAACGGAGAAGGAGGAGGAGAAGGGAGAGAATCCATTTGGGATCGGAGATCTCTGTCTGTCTGTCTGTCTGTGTCTCTGCGATCAACGAGAGCTTTCGCGCGCGCGCGTGTTTCAGAGAGAGAGAGAGAGAAGTGAAGAGAGTCAACGGATCGAAAATAATCTAAAACGCGATTGAGGAATTTTCAAAAAATGTATACGAGTAGGCACAAAAAGCAACATCGCGCTTTTAGCGCGAGCGATACACGCACATCATATTTCAAATGCTCTCGCTTTAAATCTCTCTCTATTTCTTCTAAGCTTCGTCGAGTGCGATTCTCGGACAGATGTTCATACTTTGCAACTCTTGAAACAATAATTTACACGCGTACGGCACTTTGAGCGTCGCGACTTCCGCTTTTACGCCGCAGCTGTGACAACATTCTCTTCCGCTCGCTTTGTCCCGGTAGGCGAGTAAGCCGCACGTGACGCAAACTTGCGCGTCGAAGACGTCTGCGGAAATCATGAGACGCTCGAGTACTAAAGCGGAAGCGCCGTAACCAATTAAGCAGTCGCGTTCCATTTCGCCGAGGCGCAAGCCGCCTTGGCGGGCGCGACCTTCCGTGGGTTGTCTCGTGAGGACGACGCGAGGACCTCGAGCGCGCGCGTGCATTTTGTCGAGGACCATATGTTTGAGCTTCTGGTAATAGACTGGACCGGTGAAAATTCTCGCTTGGAGGTACTCGCCGGTGAGACCACAGATTAAGGTTTCTTTACCATCCGAGGCGTACCCAGCTTTGAGTAAAGCTTCGCCAATTTCGTCGACGTATTCATTTTTGTTTGTGGTTCCTGCAGCCGTGGCGGAGGTAATGTCGTTGCTTGCAAACGCGGAAGCATCCCGGAAAGTGCCTTCTTCCGAGGCAGCTTTTCCAGCGAGTAGCTCGATGAGCTTACCAACGGTCATCCGCGACGGGAACCCGTGTGGATTCATCACCAAATCGGGGCATATGCCGCGTTCGGTGATCGGAAAATCTTCTTGGGGTAAAATGGCGCCGACGACCCCTTTTTGACCGTGGCGAGAGGAGAATTTATCGCCAACCTCTGGACGTCTCGTGTGACGCACTAATGTTTTAACTACGAATTGGTTCTCGTCAGTTACCGTGAGTAAGACTTTGTCCACGACGCAACCGTCCACTTCCGGACCTCGGTAGACTTGCGGAGCTGGACGAAACTCGCGATCGGGAAGCTGATCGGGATTCGCCAACGGATCTCGAGTGTTTTTCGGCATGTGCTTGTTGATGTAAATATCTTTGTTTCGGATTCTCACGCCAACTTGCGCGTATCCGTCGTTGTCCAACACTCGATAGTTTTTCATGCGCTTCATCTGATCTATCGACGGTTTCAACACTTTATCTTGCGTTCGGTTGGCATATTTTTTCATAGTCGCCGAGTACTTTCTGGAGACTTGACATCGACCGAAACCTCGGTCTAAGGAAGCGCGGTTTATAACCACCGCATCTTCGATGTCGTAGCCCGTATTTGATAGTACCGCGATGACGGCGTTTTGGCCCGCGCCTAACCTATCGAATTGAATCAACTCGATTGTTTTCGTCGTCACGAGAGGCTTTTGCGCCGAGCACAAAGTGTACATCAACGTGTCCATTCTGTTCAGCTGATTAAACGCTAAATTACCCATGGCCTGTTTCCCCATCGCGCACTGGTAGGTGTTTCTTGGACTTTGATTGTGATGAGGAAATGGGATGATCCCAGCGCAGACGCCTAAAAGTGTAAATGGTTCGATTTCGCAGTGCGTCTGCGCGCCGGCGACTAAATCCCTTTCGTGCAACGCGATGTACGCGTCGTTTTCCTCGTTCACGTCCAAGTATTCCACGTATCCTCTCTTTAAGAAATCTTCAAACACCCACTCTTTGTTTTTCAACGCATCTAAATGTTTTTGTTTCAACTTCAATCGACCGGTGGTCTCGTCGACGACGATTAAAGGCCGACAGACTCTCCCGCCGTCCGACGCTATGTGAACGAAACCCTTCGTCACGTGAACAGAAACAAACTCGCTGATACGTCCCGAACGACGTAGTTTTCTAAATTTCTGCGCAAAATCGATCGGGTGCGACACCGAACCAAGTATTGAACCGTTTAATAATACCAGTGCGCTACCTTTCTGGTGTAACTCTTCGCCGGCTAAGAATTCGAGGGGTTCGCAACCGAGCGTTTGCGCGAGTTTTCTCAGGGGCAATTCGTCGGAATCAGTCGTGACGTGTGTCATGAGTGCTAAATTTTTCACCAAACCGCAACTTTCGCCTTCCGGTGTGTCCGAGGGGCACAGCATTCCCCACTGCGACGGTTGCAACGCTCGAGGACCACTCACTTTACGAGTTTTTTCAAACTGCGAAGTGATTCGAGTCATCATACCTAGCGCAGAAATAAAAGACAAACGTGAGAGAACCTGAGTCACGCCTTTTCGTTCCATGCGAAAACGTTTGATAGTCCAATTTCCTGTTGATATCGCGTGTTCTAATCCGTTGCTAATCGTATCTTGACGTATGCACTTTACGACGTCAAATTGCTGCGCGCGATTGGCTTTCGATAAAACCGCATCTGCTTGGCGTTTTAAATCCGCGTTTAAACGTTTGAAACAATCTTCAAACAGCAACGCTAGCAATTGTCCAGCTAATTCGAGCCTTTTATTTCCGTAATAATCTTTATCGTCTACTTCCTCGGGGTTTAAATTCGCCAATAATATGCGTCGAATCATCACGCACACGTACGCCGATTTTCCTCGAAAATCGTAATCTTCAACCGGAACGTGGGCTAAAACGACGCCTGCAAAAATATCTCTAGCTTCGTCCGAACGCGTTCGTCTGTTAATGTTGATGTGATTTGCGTTCACGTTGTTCTCTTTTCCAGTTGGTGCGCTTCCGTCGATGTTTTTATTCGCATTCGCTCTGTTATTGGCATTGTTATTCACTCCCATGGTGGTTGGTTGCCCTGGCGTTGGGCCTTCGCTCGCCTCGACTGCCGCGGCGGCCGCCTTCCCATCCTTGCCAGCAATCGCAGCCAAACGCCACTGACTGGCGCGAATTCTTTGTCCACAGTACTCTAAGGCCTCGCTCTGCGTAAACACGTCCAACGCGGCGCATTCTTGTAAACTCGGTGCCAACAAGCTCATACACAACGGATCGCTCCCTCCGGCTGCTTTTTGCATCAACTCTTGGTCGCTTTCTAAACCCATCGCTTTTAACGCGATGACTATGGGGATATCCTCTTGGAACGTGTTGTGCTTTAAATACAGCTTGCCACTTTTTTGCACGACGTTCGTCTTCGATTTACGTTCGTTCGTGCTCGAAGTCACGCTGGCGCAAATCAACCCTTTCGCGTCTAGCTCGATAATCACTCTGTTCTTACTCAATTGCTCTTGAATTAAAATCACTTTCTCCACACCTTTGACGACAAAATACCCCCCTGGGTCTAAAGGACACTCGCCTAATCTCGCCAACTCGTCCTCTCCTTTATTCCTCAAACAACACCGAGAACTCCTCAACATTAAAGGAATCTTGCCGATGCACACGTTGTGCGTCGTAATAATCTCCTTCCCTTTCGTGTACTCCACGTCCACCATCACCGGCGCCGAGTACGTCATATCTCTCAATCTGCACTGTTGCGGCGTGATGTCTTGTTTCACCATCCTCTCGTCCACCGTTTGCGGCGACCCGACCGAAACGTTTTTATACCTCAAATAAAAGTTCGGGTCCGAGTCGCACGTGACTTTGTTGTTCGCCTTGGCGGCGACAATCTTCTTGATTTCCTCGTCGATCAAATAGTCGAACGATTCGATGTGCTGGCGGACTGAGAAATGCGCGCGTTCGAATGCGGAGAAGAAGAAGAAGAAGGTAAAAGAAGAGGTACGCGTCAGTATTATTTTTCACTTCACTCTTTCGCCCGCCGCGCTACGTAGCGAAAGAAGAGAGAACAATACACACTAACACACACACACACACGAGAAGAACAAACAGAGAATTTGCGGCTGCCTGGAGCATCATCAAACCACCCCGCGCGCGAATGCAATCGCACATGAACACCAAAAACGCAAAAACGCACCTAACCCTCTGACTTTCAAAAACGCCGGCAATAGCTCAAACTTATCCTTCATCGTTTTGATTGGTTTCGTTCGATCGCCGTCGTATAAACAGCGTAAATTTCCTCCGTCGTCGTCGCCGCCACGCGCCGGCGTGGGTTTTGTTGACGGCATGTGATGTATTTTCTTTCTCACTCAAAGTGAGCGCGCGTCTCTCGGGTGAGAGGGTGCGTGCAAATACGATCACGCGATTACGTGTGCGCGCGTAATCTTTACCCGCTCGCGCTTCAAACGAGCGGTTAAAGGTCGCGCGTTATTTTTTGTATATCTCCTCGCGCTCTTTTTGTGCAGATCGAGAGGAAAAGGAAGAGACAGTTAACGACCTAGACTGATGAAAAAATAGAGGAAGCGAAAAATACGCGCGTCGATCCGCGCGAGTATTACGTAATCAATTTTTATTAATCCATGGAGTCTAAGGAAATCGATTTCGGTTTTCTTTCTCCTTCTCCTCCTCCTTCTCTGAAGAGAAGAAGTTTCTGACTTTCTTTGGCGGCGTCTCGTTTCAAGTCGTCCATCTTCTCCTTCTCGCGGCGCTGATCGGGAGGCAAAAGAGGGAGGACGGGTTCGCCGAGTCGCTCGGCGCGGGTTAAGCCGTCGTCGCCGGAAGCGCCAATCATGGCGTGGTCGGTGTCTTCTTCGGAGTCGGAATCGGAGTCGCGCTGGTTCTCGAGTAACTTTTTCTTCTTCGCTTCGGCCACGCGCAACGCTTGGACTTCTTCCCAGGAGAGTTGCGGCGTTTTGTACGTCTCGAGATACTTTTCGCCTTTTTCGTCGAGAACTTGTAGAAATTCTTCGGTTTGGCCTCGAATGGCTTGCGGATGTTGTAAGAGTAAATCAAGTTCGGCACCGTCCAAGGCTAAGAGTTTATCCATCACGCACTGCGGGAGCTCTGGGTAATACTCTTTGATGCGGTCTTTCATCCACTCGTAGTAGTAGAAATATTTTGGTTTCGGGCGCATGTACTCTGGGACTTCGTTTTCCCACTTATCCTTGTCCAAAAAGGTCAAGGCGTGGGTAGTGCCTTTTCGCAACGCGGCTTTCACTGGATCGGTCAATCGCGACTGCATTTTTTCCGAGTACGATTGGTATCTTTGGATGGTCCGAGCGCGCATCGAGGAGAGAGGCGCTTCTTCATCGTCTTCCTTCTCTTTCATCAACAGAGCTTCTTCGGTTTCCACCGCATGTTTGGCAAATAGCGCGCACGCGACTTGACTGTTGACGACCAAGTTATCGTTTTCGGCTCCAATGCCTTCTTCGCCGCCTTGCGCGATTTCCGTTCGCGTGATGTTTTCTTCGACGAGTAATCGATCGCAGCACAAAGCGCGTTCGTAATGAAACGCGCCGCCGAACGCGATGACACCTTTACACATGTACGTGGCCGCTTTGACGTCTTTAGCAGCTTGTGTGACATTATCGGCGCGAAAATACGCTCTCGCTCGAATACCGGACAAGAAACCCCGCGCCACTGATTTTCGTTGGCTCTTCGTAAAAGTCTGGAACGCGGCGGAATCGAAGCCGTGGCGTAAAGATGTAAATTTCAACCACTCGTCTCGCACGCGTTTCTCTTCACCCACGGAGTATTCGAACAGCAAAGAACTGACTCTTTTTTTTGACATTCTCGCGCTTTCTGGTCGTATCAACGTCAGTCCTTTCCCATCTCGTGAAAATGTCAACGGATTTGGCGTTTCGGCGTCAAAGATGCGCTGGGCGTAATCCTCGCAAATGAACTTGATGGAAACTTGATCTCGGGCGACGAGCGCTGAGAGCGCATCAAAGATGTGACTCGTATTAGTTTTACTTTTTTCTCTCTTCGGCGACGCGATTTCAAGCGCGTTTAAATACATCTCGCACGCGCCATCGAAAACTTGCATCTTCTCGGACGCTTTCGCGCATCGAAAATACGCCTTGCGCAATCGAAACCGTAATTCGTTGAGTATGGATCTTTCGATCCCGTTCATCTCTTCTTTTTGCAACGTGCCTTCTAATATACTTTTTGCCATGCCCGCATCGTTGAACGATTCCTCAAAGTTCTCCAAAGAGTACGCACAAATCGAACGATTCAACAAAACTCTCGACGCTTCGATCGGATCGATCGGGTACGAAGACGACGAGCCGCTCCTCTCGGCATCCGTGAGACTCTCGGACGCGAATATAAGCTGCTCTAAATAGGCTTTCGCTTTCGTGTACGACTCGAACGCTTCGAAATGATTTGAATTCTGCGAACATTTTTTGTTGTTAAGGAAGAGAGAACGCGTTCGTCGTTAGTGATGGTGATGATGTGATCTCAGATGCAAATCGAGAGGAATCCCCCTATACGCACGCGTGCAAAAACTGCCTTTTTCTTTTTGTCCGGCTCAGAATATAACGTTGTGTAATCAAAGCTCTCGCATCGCGCAACGTACCGGCGCGGTCGCGCGATTGAGAAGTTCAGTTCTTGATTCCAATAATTTTCATGCATCACTGCCGAACGCCGCGAAAGCAACGCAACCACACGCGCGCGCGCGCGTGAGAGAAAAAGGGATGCAAAATAAAAAACACGACGACTCGAATGCGCGCACGAATTTAAAAAAGAAAAAAAAAACGCACAGAGAGAGAACAACACGAAACGCACTCGAAACTGCCCATCTCCGATCGTTTTCCATCGCCGCACGTCCTCTTTCAAACTTCCCGTGCGCGCGACGGATGTCATTACTATCGCGTTTGTGTGATGACGAACGAGCGACCAGCTTCTATATGTATATAATAGTAATAATAAATGGGGTGTTTTTGGATGATCTGAGAATTTTTGTGAAGAAAAAAACGAAGCGTTACGAAATCTCCACGATGAAACGAGTACACGCAACACGCAATCCACACGATAAAAAAAAATGAAGAAGAAGAAACGACGCGAACACATCGCGTCGTCCATCTTAAATCTCTCGAGACGAAGAGACGAAGAGAATGATAATAATAACAACAACAAGATACACTACTTAAACTCAGACGCGAAAGATGAGGTCGATTTCCGAGCGTACGTGGCGCAAATTCGAGACTTTTTGTCGGGGAACTTTTTTCACGCCGTCGACGACGGCGACGACGCGGAAACGACGAAGAAGAAGAACGACGATTACGATTACGATCGCGATAAGTGTGGAGGAAAGGAGGAGGATAAGAACGGAAAGAGTCTTAGAGTGAACGTCGCGCTGGCGATGCGGTGCACCCAATCGTTTCTGGCGCACTTTCTCGCGTTATCTGAAATCCCCTCGGTAAACTTTACGGTTTTGTTAAACAGTCGATGGTCGTTCGAAGAGGCGAAAAGGGCGATGGAACACTGCGAGTGCTCGATGCTTATCGTGGACGATTTCCATCTGCAAATGTGGACGGAGTTTGACGGTAGGATGGACGTGAGTGATTCCGTGATGGTGTTGAAAGCGAGACCGTTTTACTCGTGCGATAGTGGTTTTCGGGAACGGCACGACATCGTGCTGAAGAAGAGTTGGTTTCAACGAGAGGAGGAGAGAAGGAGCAGGAGCAAGGACGAAGGAAACGCGGCGGGTGCGATTGGGGATTTCTTTGAGAAGGTTTTAGAGCTCGTGAATGGAGGTGGAGGTGATGATACTACTATTAGCAATCAGGATGAGGAGGAAAAGAAGCGAGATGGGAAAGATGACGAAGACGTGGAGGTGCAAGGATCGTTTGAACTCGAAGATATCAACGTGGTTGAACATTACGCCGAAGGAGAAGAAAGTGAAAGTAAAGATACCACCGAGCAACGAATGATGCGAGCAGAATATCAGGATATTCGAAACAATTGTTGCCTCGTGTTTACGAGTGGTACGAGCGGACACGCCCCGAAAGCAGCCATCCTCTCTCATTCCAATATAGCCGCCGCGATCGATTCAAAATTGTACGATAAAAATGGACCTCAATACGATAGCGAGGACGTTTATTTGCATTGTGCGCCGTTATATCACGTTGGTGGTCTCATCAGTGGACTCGCCGCAATAAGATCAGGCGCGAGGCACGTTTTCTTGGAGTCTTTCGACCCTCGGTCGTTCTTACAAGCTGTAGTGACTGCAGAAGTCACCGCGTTCATCGCCGTACCGACGATGTTGCGCAAACTCGAACGCGTATGCAAGGACGCGCACTTGATTCCTCGGCCGACGACGATTTCTTCCGCGGTCCGAAGCAATTCTTCGACGTTTGATTCTGTCAAGAAAATCCTCGTCGGCGGGGGTCCCATGCACGAAAAAGACGTCGCGTTTGCAAGAAAGATTTTTCCAAACGCCAAAATCATCTCGACGTACGGCATGACCGAAGCGACTTCGTCGATTGCGTATGCCGACTTAACAAATATAGAGATCACAACATCAGGTAGTAGAACGGCTTCGGCGTCCGATGTGTCTTCGAAAGATAGCTGGATCGTGACAGCAAACTCGCACGTGAATCAAGGCAAAGTCATCGACGGTCTGTCTCTGAAAATCGATCGTTTAGGTGATGAAAGGGAAATCTTAATTCGTGGCGAAACAGTATCAAAAGGGTACTACAACTCACCGGTGACTCATTCGTTACACAGTGGCGATAAATACAGTAACATTGGGTACTTTCGAACCGGTGATATCGGAGAAGTCTCCGAAGATTCCACCACCGTTCGCATCCTCGGTCGATTATCCAATCGAATCAAGACTGGCGGAGAAAACGTCTCGTGCGCAGAAGTCGAACAGATTGTCGAGAAGCACGAGTTAGTGCAAGAATCTGTGGTATACGGCGTACCAGATGACGTTTGGGGTGAAGTTGTAGCCTGTGCCGTGCGATTGGAACCCGACGTCGAGTGGGCGCAATCGACGGAAAACATCAACAATCCGGACGCGTGGGAGTTCATGAAATACGCCCAGGAACGCGTGGACGACGACACGTACGGCCGAAAAATCAACGGAGAAATGCTTCGTCTATGGTGCCTAAAAGAACAGCTAGCGAGGTTTAAAGTTCCTAAAGAGTGGGTAGTCGTGGAGGATGATTTCCCTCGAAATAGTGGCGGTAAAATAGATGTAAGCGAACTTCGAAGAGCGATCACAGTAGGCCGATCAGATGTGTAAAATTTTTAGACGCGCGCATGTAAAAATATTGAAAAGCGAAAGCAATTTACATTAAAATTTTACCATTTTCTTCTCAAGCATCGTTCGGAGGCACGTGACCAGGACCCCATTCGAAAACTCTTACTGTAACCCCGGCGTCCGCTTCCGATGGAAGTTCAACTTTGGGAGCATCTTGTTCTCCTTCAAGGACCGGTGCCGTCACTACCGACTGCGTTTCTTCCACTGCGATGCTATTGATATCTTTACTATTATTATTACTTTCAGTCTCTTCTAGCCGTTTCATCTCCTCTTCTTGCTGCCTTAACTCCTCTTCTTGCTGCCTTAACTCCTCCTTTGCTTCGCTCAACTCCATTTCGATTTCCTTCACTTGCTCTATCCGCGCCTCTTGGAGTTCTTCTTCAATTTCCTTCACCTCGGGAGTAGCAGGAACACTCTCTGCCTCAGCAGCGACTGCTACTGCTTCCGGTTGTTGTTGTTGCCGTTCAACACCTTCAGCTATGACGGGAGTATCTTGCGCTAACAAGGGATCGGATGAAATAGTCTGCGCGCAACAATCCATGACACCAGGCGTTATTTGCTTCAACGGTATGCAGGCAGGATCCGGATTGCAATCGAGGGGCACGGCAAGCTCTTTCGGCTTTGGAACTTCTTCCGCAACAGCCGCAGGTTGTTCCTCTTTTTGCACCTCTGCCACCGGTTGTTCCTCTTTTTGCACCTCTGCCACCGGTTGCTGTTGTCCTTGTTGCTGTTGTTCGCTTTCTTGTTCTCGTAGTTTTTGTTGCGTAGCTGGAGACAAAGGCACGACGAGAACCTCCACTGGTTTGTGTTGTGCCGCCTGGAATTGCCTGTGAATCTCTCTCTCTTCCTCCATGCAGCATCCAATGCCAGGCACAGGAATGCCCGCGATGCACGGTTGTGCCGGATTGCAGTTTGGTTTCGTGATAGCAACGGCGGCTGGTTTTGACTCTTCCGTGACTGGGTTGCCGACTTGTTCTTCTTTGTTGTGACAGTTGTCCACCCCCGGCGTTGGCACACCCGGGACGCAGTCTTCCTCCATCGCCAAAACTGGCTCGACCGCGATGATTTCGTCGACGTGGTCTTCCTGGTATCCTTGATCTTGTTGCTGTTGTGGTGGTTGTATTTCTGCGCGTTCGAGTGGTATTTCTTGTTGTGGTTGTTGTGATTGTTGTGGTTGTTGTGGTTGTTCAGGTCCCGGGAAGTCGCTTTTCAATTGGTAACATTTCCCGCTGAACTCGTCGCACGTCTTATCCATGAACCGTTCCCACGCGCCAATTTTAATGCTATTCGGACGACCCGGCTCCGTAGTTAACGAGTATTGGAACGATCCAACTTTTTTCCCGAACAACATTGCGGTTTCTAACCCGGTTCCGTCGTGATACTGCTCGACTGAGTGCGACCCGTCTGCGCAGAATCCTTGCACCTTCGCTCTCGGATGGTTTGGCGTAGGCCCAGCTTTTAAGACGTTACACAAGGAGCCTTTCATGTCATCGGAAACTTCGCGAATTAAGTTTCTGAACGGCAATGGCCACGTGCTTGGATCCTGGTATCGCCACGCGTGCATTTCATTGTAGGCGTCCTCGTTCGTCGCGACGAAGCGCAACTTTTCCGCCAAACTTTCCGGCGTCGGATAGTCTCTCAAATCAATGATGGCGTCTTTACTCGGAATGTACTCCTCGATGCCATCCCAACCAAAGTAAACGGGGATGGAGCCTCGAGATAGCGCGCCCCACACCTTCTCGGTGATGTAATCCGGGCACTGAATGCCATTTTCCACGGAGAAGTAAAACATAAACGGCGCCAAGTACTCGTTTTGCGCCTTTGGCGACCCGCCTCGTCCGGGATCTCCTTCCGGTTTCTCAAAATTTTTCGCGCATCCTCCAATGCTCGATACTGGAAACACCTTACTAATTTCGTTCAAGACACCCACTCGACTCGGCATGCAATCCAATCCTAAGTACGCCACCGACGGGATTCGCTCCTCCCTAGGAATCTTAAACGATTGAAAGTTTCCAATCAACTGCTCCACAGACGGTCCAAACCCGTACCAAATCGCGTTTTCTTTCATCGCAAACGTCGCCATATAATCCATATTTGCGATCGACCTCGGATCGGCCAGCTCTTTCCCGAAATGATTCGCGGCTTCGTGCGCGTAATAAAAGTCCACCTGGTTCGGGTTCGACTTAGGCGGCGGCTTGAACACTTTGATTTCATCCCCTTTCGTTGGCGGATCGATGTACCTATTCCCCCACAAAAATGCGCCTTGATTGAACACTCTCACGTCGCAATCTTCAAATTCTCCGGGTCTCTCCTTCGTGTCCGCATCTACAATCTCACTGAAGCACAATCCCGGTTCCGTCAGCGTCTGCGCGTTGTCCACGTACACCAGGTCCCAACTCGAAAAGCCGCCCATTAAACACATCTTAAACTTTCCCTCGTTTTCTTCGTTTATTCCTTTAATTGGTTTGTGATACCAACTCGCGTCCGCGCCTTTCTGATCGTGCAAATCCCCATCGTATTCCGACGTGCGTTCCGGAAACGTTTGGATGTTGAACAGGTTGTCTCTCTTCAGCGCGGTCACGATGGGATCTCCGGAATCCGCGTTGGACTCCTCGAATATCTCGTGTAAGTTCCGCATGGTCAGCGGACTCGCGCCTAACAACAAATTGCCCTCGTCCTTATCATCATCTCTCTGCCTCGTTCTGTCGGTATCAGACCCACCGCTCAACGCGAAAGTCGAAGACGCTCCGAGGAGCAGCGCGGCGAGCGCGAAGCGTCGAATTTTTACATTTTCGACAACCTCTGAAATCTGTTTTTTACCGCGACCCCTCCCGTGGCTTTTATCATCGCGCGCCAGTAGTATGGGTTGCCGATCGCAATGCACGACGGTCATGATGTTTCCTTCTTCTTCTTCTTCCTCTGTCGTCGTCGCTCGCAACAGCTTTCGGTCTCTGAAAAAATCGTCGTTGCGCGATGTGTATTTGTGACACAACGCGACACGGCGCGCTCGCTTGTAATGTGAAAAGGTGACAAAGCCGCGGCCCAAGAGTTGTTGCTTAGTACCAAAACCCTAAATATAAAAAGTGCAAAATAACTGACTCACCGCACGCACAAGTTCGCTTCGCGACGAGGAAGAGAAAGAAGAAGAGTGACGACGATGACGATGAAACTGTGCTCGAGCGCGTGAATATTTTTGTTTTATCTCTCTTTTTTTCCTCCTACTATTACAAAAAGGCAAAGAGAAGAAGCGGCGAGTCAGGATACACGCGTTAAGCTTTCGCCGCGCGTATATTTCTGTCCCTCTCTCTCGCAATCTCTCTCCAAGTCTTCATCTCTCTCTCTCTCTCTCTCTCTCTTTTAAAAAAGGTGTTTATATGATGTGATTATAGTAAATGTAAAGCGCAGACTCTCCTCCGCGCGCTCTCCCTTCGACCCCTCCTCAAATAATGAAATACGCATCGTTCATCGCAACATTCTCCAAGCGGCGCGCTGCGTGCTATCGAACACGCGAGTGACGTAAAATTTAAGAGTTCATGTCATCGCCTAACCCATCCGCCGGAGCAATCTTAGCCACCGCCATAAACTTATCGTTGGAATATTTCTTGTACACCGCGCTCAAATTCGCCGTCGGCGCCGCTCTTTGTAATCTCGACACCGCATCAGCGCACTCCAAAATATCGCTCTCGGTGTACCTCGTGTGGATCTTCATGTTCGCGTCCCACCTCCCTTTGTTCAAGCACCTCATCGCCACGTACACGCAACTCGCGGCTAACATAGAGTTGGAAAACTTCAACGCTCCGTAATCCACCAACGCGCACTCTACTAAAAAGTTGGCAAGCAATTGCATTTGCTTGTCCGCTCCGGCAGCTTTGAAAAATCTGCTCAAGAAATGAAACGGCGTCGGCACGGTCAAATGAAACCCGAGCTCGGACAACATATCCTTTTCCATCTCAATAATTTGCTCTCTCGTGTACGCTTTGTCGGAGATGTACACGAAATCTCTCACTTCCGGCGCCCAAATCTCTTCGTACTTCGACGCCAACAACATTGCCGTCACGCCAACCAACTGCAAATTCTTCCTCGAGACCACCTTCTTCTCCAAAAATCGATCAATCAAGTTGTGCGTCAAAAACAGCGTCTCCGGCATCAGCTTGAACTTCAAGTGCACTTCAACCAACCAATCGACTAAAATCGCGCGCATTTTATGGTTGATATCCGTTTGCGACCTCATGTAATTGCAACTCACGCGGGTCAACGGTTCCACTCGAAACCAGTAGTTGAACATATCGTTCACAAACTCTGTCACCGCCAACGGGTTTTGCTTGTCCAAAGCGTCAATGTCTCTCACTTCTCGCAACTCTTTGTTCGTCAAGTTTTGCGAGTACGTTTGCAACGGGTCGTGTTTCGCCAATCGAGAGGACCCACCGAGCTTGTTATTCTGCCCGTCCACTCCATCCACGTCGTTGTTATTGTTATTATGTCTAGTGCTCTTCCCTCCGGATTTCCCCATGGAAACGTCTCCATTGTTCTCGCTCGACTGAATCGGCGCTTTCGGCGTGCGACCGGATCGGGTTCGAATGTACCCTTGCTGGATGTGTTGCACGGCCGGTTGTTCTTGCCTGTTTATTTTTCATATGCGTGTCGTCGTGTATTGGTTGCGGTCAGTTTATCGAATTATTCGTAAAATACGCGCTGCTCGTATACGCGCGTACGCGTAATGCCTTTTGTGTGTGTTCCATGAAATCTTGGCACCCTCTTTCCTCTTCTCTCTCTCTCTCTCGAAAGGGGACTTAATCGTTCCCCTTTTTTTGGTTAAAAAACAAGGCAAACGGAAAGGAAAAAAAAAAGAAAAATCATCGCGAGCGACTTTGACGTTTAAGAAGAGAATACGAATGAACGGTGAAAAGAAAGAAAATTCTTTGCGCACCCTCTCTTCACCGCCCCTGCTTTCCCGTTGTTGTTGTTGTTCTCGTTTCTCAAGTTCCCGTTGATTTCACCGAGCGCTTGGCGCCTCGTCGTCGGGCGATGATGCGCATCCATTTTTTTTGCTTCTGAGCTTTTTTTGTGTCCGTTTAAGGTTTACCCCTTTTGGACAAAATGTAATGTGTATATCTAAAGCGCCGACGCGAAGAACGTATCAACGACGGCAGAAAAGAAGAAACGAAACGACCGAGAAGAAATATAAACGCAGACGAGAAGACGCGTCCTTCTTCTTTCTCTCTCTATATGTATACGTGCGGTTTCTTTCTCTTCTAAGCGCTGCGAGGAAGCGCAGAGACGAGCGTGTTTGGAAATGAAGATTTGTTCTGTTTTTTGTTGTCGTTGAAACGAAAAATTTTTGTTTTTTTAGTCCCCTCTCACAAGGTGACTTTGAGACGAAAAAAGGAAAAAAATTTATGAGCACAAGAAACACATCACATCGCGTACTACGCGAGTCGAGCAAATAATACAGGATGCAGATTTGAACGACGATGATTGTGTGCACGATATACAAATGTATGATTCAAAACATCGAAAAGGAGAACGGTGTGAACTTGGGTGGGTGTTTTTACGCGATTAAGAGTACTTTTTATGCGCATTTGAAAGTGCTATTCTAGGAGCGCGAATCGCGCGCGCGAACTTTTCTTCTCCTCTTCTCTCTCTTTTCGCGGGCGAAGAATCCACACATCAACAACTCAGAATCTCGCCAAGAGGCGAACGAGCGCGATTCGCGCGACGCTCAGAGCGGAATCCTCGAAACGTTTTGGGTCCCGTAAAGCGATTTTTTCAACGTCGATGGCATCTTTGATGGATGGAGATAAGGTTGCGGAGAGAGATTGGGTGGATTCTTCGTCGACGTTGATGTTGGTGTTCGCGCTGGATCGAGGGGAGGCGGAAGATTCGAGCTTTTCAAAGACGGCGAAGATTGCGCCGCGAAGGCGCGCGATTTGCGCAGAGGCGTTCTTTCCTCCTTCAGAAAAGTTGGGCTTCAGAGCATCCCTTTCGCTTCCATCGCGCGTTCCTGGCGTACATGAACTCATGTATTCACCCTCGAAGAGCGGAATCGCATCGCAAATCAACTCTGGCCACGCGTGTCGAGGCGAACAGTTTTCGTCCAGTTGGCGCAAAAGCGCCTCGTAACACGAGAGGACGCACCCTAGACTTTCTTCGTCATCTTCCTCGGTATTGTTCTTGTTCTTCTCTTTTAATTCTTGCAATGACATGCAATATTTCGCGCGAGCGTGAATAAACGACGCCGAACTGCCTTCTTTGCGGTCGCGTCCGCCTCTCGTGGACCGGAGCGCGTCGGAAACTTTCGAGATGAACTCGACACCCCGGGGGTAGGAGTACTCGTCCGGTTCGTTTGCGCCAGGAGAAGAAGAAGAAGAAGGTAAATTGAGCGTAAGGAACTTGGTGTTTCTCAGTAACCGCGAACAAACGCGTTCGATCGCTTTCTCATCTTTTGCCGCGTCGAAGTGCTCAAAGACCTGGAACAAGTTTCGTAACCCGTAATCGATGTTCTTCTTTGCGCCTTTGCCCGCGCGAAAATCTTCGTTATCCTCTTCTTCTAAGATTCTCTCCGCGAGGACTCGATTACAATTTTTTCGATGAAATTCATTCAACCCTCTTTCCGCGCACAGCCGCTCGAATTCGTACGCCGCCTCTGGATCTCTCAATTCTAGCATCCCGAAGGAGTTTGTCAACACCGTTTCGACGATTTTTTTCCCTCTTCGTGGACAGAGGAAGGTCAAGTAATCCGCCGCGAGCGCGCGAGTTTCCACGCCTGAGGTGAGCATAGAACTGACTGCTTCTAACGCGAAGTATTCCACGAACGCGTCTTCACTACTGTTCGATCCGTGCGTGATAATGTCCCCTTGGTGATAGTTATCATCGCTACTGCTTATCATCGTCATTGCGGTCGCGTTGTTCAACGTCGTTGTAGCGTTGCGCAAAAGCAAAGCGGTCAGACACACGAAGAAAGAATCCGTAAATCGAGAGATGGTGGAGAACGCCATCAACCCGTCGTCGTCAAATACCGCGCTCATGAAATCTACGCTTTCTGGGGTTAGGAATCTCGCGTTGCTCGTCTTTGCCGACTTTCGTTCTAAACATTGGTCCCATATTTTCTTCGTCGTTTGCAAATTCCTCGCCGTCGAGTTTGGCGATTTGTGTAAAGACATCGCGACGAATAACTCTAAAGAGTTACTCGTGGATAACGATAGTTCCGCGTCGTCGCCGAGTAAGATTTTTAACACAGAACGCGCGCCATTTGCGGTCGGACCCCAACACTTTGCCCAGTTTTCTTCCAACTCGCGGTCGTTTTGCGGTTGCAACAAATCGTAACACTGCGCTTTCCATCGATCTCGATGCGCTTTAAATTGCGAGTGCGTGTACGCAATCATCCGTTCGCCGTATTTGTTGTTAGCACTATCAAGTCGGTGTTGTTCTTGTTCCTCGCTTTCGTTTTCCACGTCCATCATTTGACTCCCGTTCATGTTATTGTCGCGGTTGTCCTCGTCGTCATCGAATACCAAAACCGGTCGCGTTTGGATGAGCGCAATCAACGCTTCCAGGATTTCAATCTGTGGTCTCACCGCTTGGCTACGCAAACGCCATTCCGCCCACGCAGAGTGCGCGTACAATAAGTTCACGCAATCCTCGGTCCATCCTACGGCTAACATGGCGAGAATACACGGCCAATACGATTTGCACTCCTCAATCCGTGCCGGAGGAACGCCGCCGTACCCGCCGCTACTTTCACTGTGAAACGCATCCTTCTTTTCAAATACGGAGAGGTGCGCGAATCGCTCGTGTTCAATCGCACCACTTTTGTTGTAGCTACTGCTGCTATATCTAGTCGTATCGCTATTGGTATCGTCGTTGAACAAACTCACGAAATCTGCGGCTTCGGCGTCCAACGGCTGAAACGCCTCGGAATATTCGCGAAACCATCTCGTCAAGTTTTCTCTGCACCCGCTCAAACTGGACGGGAAATCCTCGCCCGCATTCTCCACGAACTGTGCGGTTAACAACGACCATAAAGCCGCTTTTTTCCTCGCTTCGTAGTGCTCCAATCGCATATGCTGTCGATGTCTCCACACTCTCTCGTCGTAGTCATCTTCGGCGGCGGCTGCGGCGTTCGAGTCCTCGTCTTCAGTCGCCAACGAAACCGAGTGCACCATTTCCTCCTCTAATTCTTTCTCTAGTTGATGAAACACCTCGATCGCTTTCGAGCTAAACTCTCTCGCGGCTTCTAACCGAAAATCAGACGATCCGCCTACGCTTTCCCCCTCCGCCCCGAAGGAAGAAGAAGAACTCATCAAGCGAATCTTTTGCACCAAATCCTTCACCAAAGGTTCAAACTGCGCGATCGCTTGTTTGTTCTTCAGCGACAAGTGCGACCAGGAGACGGATTTCGTCTTTATCTCTTCCTCCTCGTTCTTTCCGTCGGCGTCTTTGTCGTCGCTCAAAAACTGTCGCTGCTGCTGCTGCTGCTGCTGCTGCTCTTGTCGTTCGTTTCGAACGAGAATTTCGTTGCCGATGCCCCACGCGAAGAAGGATTTCGAACGAGAAGAAGAAGAAGAAGAAGCGGAGAGTCTGGCCAACACGCGCACGCCGTCTTCGTCTTCCACCATGACGACTCGTTTATGCTCTCTCTGCGATGTTGAAAAATGGTTGAATGTTGATGATAATATCGCGCGTGATGTTTAATACATTTGTGCCGCGAAAAGTCTCAAAGTTTTTATTAGAAAAAAGTTCAAAAGCGCAACAACAAGATACGAGACACAGATAACGACGACCACGAAGAAGAAGAAGTGCCGTCGATGCTTTGGGAACTCTTCTCCTCGCCGCAATACTTCTCCACGATTTGCGCGCGGCACGTGCTGCCTCGCACGAACGAAACGACGGTGAAGTTTTTAACGCACACGTGTAGAGACGTGCGCGAGAACGTTTTGAAAATACGCGGTGAAGAGAACGTACCGGAGGAGTTTCTTTTGATCGAGTGCGCGTCTCGGGAGTCGATTGAACTCGGATGGAAGGAATTGATAGACTCGGAGGGTTACAGCGTGGAAGAAGGGGTGGAAGAATTGTGCAGAGCAGTCATCTCGCGCGCACGTAAGGGCAAGAACATCCATCCTTTGTTGTTCACGCACGCGTTGGAGGAAAGCGAGATGCAGCGAATCGTATTGGATGAGCGGCTACTAGAAATAGAATCAGAGCCGTGGTACTAAATACGTGCTAATGTTGCGATAATACTACTTACATATACATAGGGTACCTGGTACGACTACTTCAAAACTAATCATTTTCAACTTCTCTCTCTTCCGCTTCTTTCACACCTACCCAGTCTTTACACTCCTGGCGATGCTGCTGCGTCCAATCTTTTTTCGAGCACTCCGCGGAACAATACCACACTCGTTTGCACTGCGAGCAGCGACTCATCTTCCGCTGCCATTTGTTGCAAAAAGCGCATCTGTTTGGCAACATGCGAAACATTCGATGTTTGGGTTTCCTAAAATCTTGTGCGCTTTCGAAGATGAAATCCTCCGGGTCGCGTTCATACCCGCACACGTAGTTTGTGAGAACACCCACGCCTCCAACTTTCACTTCAACTACATCGCCGTGCTTTAACCATTTCGGTTCTGGTTTTTGACCGGCGCCGACGCCGGCGGGCGTGCCAGTGGCAATCACGTCGCACGGTTCTAATTTCATCGATTTTTTTATGGTTTCTAACAACTCTTCGTGGCCGAAAATCATCGCCGGCGGATCCGTTTGGACTTCTTGCGCGATGTCGTAATTTTGTCTCAGCTCACCGTTAACTCTCGTGACGATCGTGCACGAACCTCCGGGCTCTGAAGGACTCGTGTCAAAAATCGCTTCTTCTGGCGTCAAGCCTTCGGCGAAGTAATAATCTCTCGTTTGGTAAAACGGCATCAAAGCCGAATTTTCGTAATCGAACCACGGAACAATCCAAGGCCCGATCGGGCAAAACGTGTCCACGCTCTTCCCTAAAAACCACTGTTGGTGTTCTTTCTGTTTGAATCGAGCGGTGACGTCGTTCACGATCGTCGCGCCGTAGACTTTCCCTTCTTTCCCAATAACTAATCCAACCTCGCCCTCATAATCTATCTGTTCGTCAAACTGATCCGGGTCGGGACACTGAATGCACTCGCCGTGGCCAATGATCGATCTCGAACTTTTGTTGAAGATAATAGGCACCGCTGGTTCGCCTTTTGCGCTGATATTCGTCATTTTTGTATCTACTTCGCCGATGTGTTCTCGATAGTTCTTCCCTACGCACAACACGTTCATGCTCCTTTCTATTCTCGTTTGAAACAACGGCGCTATGATAGGACTGTTCAAATTCCCTTGCGGCGTCCCAATCGGCGCGTTTCTTTCCCGCATCGTGTGTCCATCCGGAAATCTCATGTACGCTTCTTTCCTGTACGGTTTAATGTACGTGTCGTTCTCCATCTTATCGTTCCCCGAGTGCATGTCTTCTAACTTTTCTAAACCGAAATCGTTTTCAATCGCGTCTCGCACGTCGTTGCAGTGTTCGAGCACCCACGTGAGCACCTGCATCTTCGTCACGCGTTCACCGTTAAACTGACCGGGAATCGTTTTGAATCCTTTCATCACTCGAAAGAAACAGACGATCCGTTGGCCTTTTTTGTTCAGCATGCCGTCTTTGTTGTGGAATTCGCCGCGCTCGTCGATGGAGACGAACAAACCGTGCTCGGGCATTTCGTGGAAGTAATCGACGCAATAATCGGTCAAGCGCGTGAGCGAGGGGTACTTCTCCTTCGGAGCAGGAGGATGAGGAGTTCGAGAAGGCTGCCCCCGCGGTGGTGGTTGCGGTGGCGGCGGCATCTTCCCCACAGCGTGTGTGTGTGTGTGTGCGTGTGTGCTTTTTTATGCGCGTGCGAATTTGTGGCTACAAAGCTTCCAAAGATATGCTCCAATGCGCTTACCGGGACGCTTATAGCGACGTTCGAGAGTATATTCAAAGTTTAAGAGTGATCATAATAATGATAATAATGATAACAATTTCAACTCGAGACGAAGGGGAGTTTCTCCGTCAGTCTCTCTCTCTCTTTATTTTAAGTGTTACTCTTGGCTATGATAACATCGAGTCGAACGCTCTCTCTCAAGAAGAAAGCGCTACTACTCTCTCTTATATTCGTCTACGTCTTAATTTTTTCATAATCTCTTTCTCTCTCTCTCTCTCTATCGCTGCATGCCCATGTAATACGCCGCAATCGCGCATAACAACACCAACACCGGCAACACCATCCCTAACACCGCGTTTCCTCCGATCGAAACGTCGTCTCTCCCTCCGCTCTTTTTCTTCGGCGCCCCTTCTCCAAACTCTCCCTCGAACACGCCAACTTTAAATTTCTTCAACAACTCTCTCGCGTGCGGCGAATGCCCGACGTCTTCAAAATCGTCCGTCCCGTCTTTATTTGCCGCAGAAAGCATGATTTCTCCTCCTCCCGGGTGGTCGTCCATAAACGGCGTCACGTCGTACACGATCCCGTCGATGGCGAGCCATAAATCTTCGATTTTGTCGTGTTTGCACAACTCTTCGAATCCAATCTTTCTGTCCGTCATGTTTGTTTTCTTGTTTATGTATGTGTGTGCGTGTGTGCGTGCGTCTGATTACGATCTCTCACGGTGCTGCGCGTCTGCGTTTCGTGTGTATTTGCGCGCGTTTTGACTTCTTTTGTGGTGCGCTCGACGATCGTTCGGTTACATAAAGTGAAGATTAGCTTCTTTCTTTTTCCCAGAACTTATCCCCTTTTGTGTTGACTCTTCTGTGTGCGCGAGAATAAAAAAGGACGAAGAAAGCGAAAAACGAAAGCTGTGGTACATCACTTCAAAAACTACTACATTCTTAAACGTTTTCTTGTTACATCTATGTGCGAGTGTTACTCACCGCGCGCTATCCTTGTGTTACTTCTTCTTGTTGTTGTTATTGTTCTTCTTCTTCTGTTTCCAAGTTTTAGGCTGCGCGTCCGCTAACCGAGACGAAGAAGCAGCCCCTGCTACCGCGTCGCGAAAGCCGCCGCGACGAAGCGCGAAAGCGCCCACCGCACGCAAACCGAACGCTATCGCACCGCTGGCGAAACCGACCAAGGGAGGTGAGGTGAGGAAGGATACCCGGACGCCTCTTTGCGTTCTCTTCAAGCACCGCTGACAGTGTAAACCAGCCGATCGTTCTCTGCGTTTGCCGTGGTATCGGCTGTTTTCGTTTTCGTAGTAATATGCTTCGCTGCGCTGCGCAAAGGACTCGAGGGAAACCATCGACGCCGACCTGATTTGAAAGTACGATGCGATAACGAGATGTGTGTGTCAGTAATGATAATAATAATAATAATAATAACCGTTTTTTTCGGGACGAAAGAGAGAAAGAGAAAGAGAGAAACAACGCTTCTCGGTCGCACCTGCTCGCGCTTTCCGCCAACCACTGCTTCTCCGATTTCAAGTGGCACCGACACCTATTCATCGCCGGCGTATACGCCGCTTTTAAAAGCCCCACGGACGTCCCAAACCCCAACAAAGAAGCCGACGCTATCACAATCTTCGCCGGCACGAGCGTTAAAGAGCAAATGAACGTGCACGGGAGGAGAACGGCGGTGGCGGTTTTGGAGAGTTTGTTCTTCTTCTTTTGCGCCTCGTTTTTGGATGCATTTTTTGACGGCGACGAAGACGAGGACGAAGAGGAAGAGGATGATGCCGGCGGGTTGTTCGTTTCGGAGTCTTTCTCGCGCATGCGTTCTTTTTCAGTGACAAAGCGTGAAGTAAAGTGAACGCGGTCGTCTCGTCTGCTCTCTCTCTCTCTCGTCGAGAGCAGCAGGCGCAAAAAGGTGTTGTGTGGGTTTAGAGTGGATTGTGTACGAACTTGTTTGGAGAAGAAAAGAATAAGTCACGCGAGAGAAGAGAGAGTTTTGAGTTACGGATACCGCGCGCGGGCAAGAAAAAAAGAGAGAGAGATTTACAACACTACCTACGTGCAACTCTTTTTTCTTCTATCCCTCTTTCCGAAACGCGGCGACCATGTTCTGGGCGTTTTCGGAATCGAACTTCACGTCGTCGTCTAAATCACCGAAACTCTGGATGAAACGGAATCCTACGGAACTCGCCACGGCTATCAGCTCTGGCAACGTGAAGAGCTTACACTTGACGACCTCTTTGGATTCGTAGTGCGGGTCTTGAACGAACATGGAGGTTGGTCCGTCGTCGTCGTTGTCGTCGTCGTCGTCGTCTGTTGTGTTGGTGCTGCTCGTGTAGTATTTTTGCACGGACACGGTTCTGTGCAAAACTTGATTCGTGGCGTCGAAGAAATCGTTCTCTGGGTCGCCCCAGACGATGCGCATCGTCTCCTCCTTTTCGCTCCCATCTTCTTCATTTTTACTACTACTATCACTGCTATCCTCGCTACTCCTACCAGTTTTACCTAAAGTCACCTCCCAGGAGTTTTCTTCTCCGTCTTGAAACTTCAAATCGCCGCTGAACAACGTCGTCATCGGATGTTCGACTTCAACGACGAAAATGCCGTCCTCGCGCAAACACGCAAACGCTTCTCGAAACGTCCGCACTAAATCGTCGTGCGTCAGCAAATGCGCCGCTGTGCCGAGCAGTAAAGTCGTGCAGTCAAAATACCCTCCCGGTTTTAAATACTTCTCCGGTAAATGCGTCGATAAATCTCTCATGTCTCCTAAAAGCACGTCCACGACGTCCAGCACCGCTCGCTCCTCGCTCGCTCGTTCGATCGCGTACGACACCATCTCTTGATTCACATCCAAAGCGACCGAAACGATCTTCTCGTTGCTCTCGCTCATCGGCATCGCGCCGCCATCACCACTATCACCACTATTTTGTTCTTCTCTGAGTATTTTCTTCGCGTGCTCGATCGAGTGCCACGCGGGACCGCACCCGAGTTCCAAAAGCGTTCGCATGTTCTTTCCTCCTCCTCCTTCTCGACTTTGGTAGAGTTTGTGCAAGAACGCAACCTCTTTGGGAAAATCTCGAAACCCACCGAACGCGTGCGCGTACAGCTCCGGTTGAGAATATATCGACGCGCCGCCAGCACCTGCTTCTTCTCGTTCTCCGTCTTCTTCGTTTCTTTCCATCGTCGCCGCCGTCGCACATACGCTTCTTCTTCTTCTTCCTCCGTCTTTTCTTCTTCCCGAAGCCGTCGTCAAAGAAGAGAATCTCTTCTTGTCAAAAAGAGTCGTCCGCGCGATCGTCCTCATTCTCACAGACGACGACGAGGAGGAGGAGGAGGAGGAGGAGGAGGAGGACAACCACAGCGACGACAGCGACGACGCCGACGCGAAGCGACGCAGTAACAGCATGCGTGCGCGTGTTTTTGTCCAAAGCGCAACTGTAAAATTACACAAAAATTGGTTTATTTAGGGTTTTGGAACTTTTTTTAAGGTTTTGTGGGACCGGGAAAGACACACTTTATCTCGAGAGAGGAGAGGAGTAGCATCGAGAACGCGCGCTCTCGCTTTAAAGCATATCGTCACAAAGAGAGAGAGAGAGAGAGAGAGAGGTGCTTTTGTATCTCGTCGCATCTTTTAGCGCGGCGGCTTTTATAAAAACAAAACGCACTTTTACTTCTAAAAAAATGAGCATCGCGGCGGCGGGAGCGCAGACGACGCCGAATGCGCCGATATTCTCCAACAACAATAACAACAATAAAAAGTCTTCGATGTTATCGTCGTCGTCGTCGTCGTCGTCCTCCTCCTCCTCGATGGTGTCGTCGTCTTCTTCGTTTCGAGGGGGAGGAGGAAGAGGGAGAAGTCATCCGCAACAGCGATATTTGAAAGGCGTTTCCGTTGCCCCGAGGCGGAGAAGGACGACGACGACGACGACGACGACGAGAGCAACTTCTTCCTCCTCTTCTTCCGAAGAAGGAGGACAACGAGAACAACCGGACGGCATCGATGGCATGACGCTCTGGTTCGCGTTAGGTTTCGTCTTTGATTTCATGACCCCATCGTCCGCGGAGTGCCGGAAAATCATCCGAGCGGCGGCGGAACAAAACCGGGTCGTGCTTAAAAACGTCAGCCAGTGGCGGAAAGCGCAGTGGGAGAAAGCGGCGAAAGAACACGTGGTGTTACGCAACGCGCACACGCCGTTACCGGGATGTCGAGGGTATCGAGTGTGCTGGCAATCGTCCACGCAGAACGGTGGCGAGTGTCCGCACGGGGATTTATTGCTGATATTCGTCCCGAGCACGAGGAAGTTTCACCGGGAAGAGGATTTTAGGAAAGGGTTCGATTGTGGACCGCCGATGAGCGCGCGAGAGAAAGAGGAAGATCAAGAAGAGAGCGAGAACGAGGACGAGGACGACGACGAGGAAGAAGAAGAAGAGGAGGGTAAGCAAAAGAAGAAAACGACGGCAAAGGCGAAGAAAAGGAAGACGGTCGTGAAGAGCGCGAAGGAGGTTTTGGACGCTTTAGATAGAATCTCTAAAGTGAACGAACAGTTATGGTACGTTCGAGAGAGAATATTAAAGAACGGAGAGAGCATAGACGTTGAAGCGTTGGCGGAGAGCACGAAAAAGAGCTTGGGAGAAAACGGCGACGACTCCGACGCGCCTTCTTCGAGCTCGGCATCCTCTTCACTTTCGTCTTCGTCGAAACAAAAAGAAGACGGCGACGAAGAAGACGATAACAAGACTGAAGATGCGGGCTCCAACGAAGACGAAGATGACGACGACGATTCCAACGTCTCCACCATGGATAAATACGGGTCACCGGAACAAGCGTGGGAAAACGGTCAAGGTGCAGACGCCGTTTCTTTATGGTTGCGGTATAACATCAACTTTGATTTCCACGGGCCGGCTGGTTTTGTCAACCGATCGGTAGTCAAAGCCGCCGCGGAGGAGAAAGGCATACAAACATCTCAGTGCGAAAGTTGGCCAAAACACACGTGGATTGATGTCGCTGAAAGAGCAGGAGTAACGTTTAAGTCCTCGCACGCGGCAATATCGCAGTGCGGTCGGGGATGGAAGCTCTGTTGGGTGGACGATGACGTAAACATTACGATGAAAGGCAAACGCACATCGTCATCGACTGAAAGCGCCGCTGGCGACGATGCAGAAGATTCGGACAGCAGCAGCGACGAGCGACGACGACGTCGACGAGGGAGCGACGGTACGAGCGCAAGTCACGACGATGGGGCGAATGGAGGTGTGCCTCAAGCCTTTGTATGGGTGCCAGAAACGGCCAAGTATTACACGTTCGGCGCGGCGTTGAAGAACAAACGATCAAAAATCGCCGGCGTTTCGGTACAAGACGTCGCGAAAGCAGCTGTGGCGGCGGCAAAATCACAACCGCCACCTCCTGGATTAAAAGCCGCGCTTTTGCGCGATTCTGACTTTCTGGCAACGCTCGGCCGCGCGGCGTCGAAAGAGACCGCGGAGAAGAAGAAAGAGGCATCTCCGCCGATGGAAGACGAAGATGCGAGCGAAGAAACGAGAGAAGAGAAACTTTTAGCAATGGCACGCGAAGCGAGCGAACGAATGGAAGACGATGAGGACGATGATTACGAAAATCAACGTGAAACGGTTTACCCGCCTGGATTTGAGGGCCCCGACGGCGAGGGCGGAGATACCATCGACGGCACGCACATCAGTTCAGAATTTTACTCTCGATCGGCCGGATACTTATCCTTTGTAGAGAATGATTGGACTGAAGAAGATGCCATGCGACAAATGGGTTTGAAAAACGTTCCGGATTATTACTCGGATGAAGTGCTCTCTTCGCAAGATGAAGAGCAGGAGGATTTCATAGCAGCGACAACTTCAGAAGGAGACGAGGAAGAGCAAAAGTTGCCCAAACCAGTCACTCTATTTGATTTCGAACAGAGAGACGAACAAGTCGCGCCCTTGGAAAGTCCAAAAACCTTCCCGGATCGGATGGCCGAACTGAAAGAACAACAAGAGCAACAAAGCGTCGCCATAGCCACGAGAAAGAGCGAGCACGTCGATCTTTGGCAAAAGTTCCCCGAGGATTTACCAGATTCGAAACAATGGGAGCTCCATCGACTCGCCGGCGTGGATTATCTCGTCTTGAAATTGGAGGACGGTCGATTAGACTTTAATGAAGTCATGAAAGTGAAGAGAGACGAATACACCGGTCGGTGTACGTCCAAATTGGAACGTGTGGACACGTCAGGTCAAGTAGGAAAAACTCTTCAACCGATGCACTACGCGCCGATTCACTGGACAGAACAACACCACGAATTGAAGGAAGGATGGGATGAATCGAACCCAGACCCGAGAGCACTGTCTACTTACACGCGCGAGTGGGAAAGAACGACAAAAGTTTATTTGGTGCCTAAAAGTGGCGACGACGTTAACGCCACGCTCGATTTCACCAAACCGTTGATTTTATTCACCAACGGCGAATCTTCCGAGGACATCTTTCAGGTACACGACGCAATCTCCGGCGCTCGAGAAAATCCAGACGGTGTTTTGGTTGTCAAAAAAGGCGAGCTCACCGTGGTTCCGCAAACGAGCGTCCCTGGGTACGAAGAGCTCATTCAAAATTGGGAACAAGAGGTGGACTGGTCCGAAGAAAAGAAGAATTTCAACGAAGACTTTTACCGAGAGATTGACTTTGACCAAGACATCGGCGACGAAACGCCTGAGATTGATTTGATTTGATTCTATTCACCATATTGATAGAGAGATGATGATGATGATAAATTTTATTGCTGTTGTTGTAGTAGTAAATGTTTTTAAAAACGCGATATATACACCCGCACGCCCGTACCTTAAAGCTTAAACGTTCCTTCTTTACACAGTTGGTTAGAGTAGGGAATCGACAGAAAAAAGTTGGTGCCTCCTAAAACAAACGATGACGTCGGAGCAAGACAAATCAAAACAAGATCAAAATGAAACGAGTGTTGTGTATCAAGACCTTATCGAGAGGCTCTCCCCGGACGAAGCCTTCTTCGAGATGGCCAACAGTCCCATCATTAGTTTCAGAATAACAGATTCTTCTTCTTCTTCTTCTTCTTCAACCGTTTCTACTTCAGGTAGCAATTTGATACACATCGAGCAAAAGCAAGAACTAGAAAACTCATGCGGTGGCATCGTTTGGGAATCCGCTTTTGCATTGGCTGAGTATTTGAGGAAACAGAATGTTTTCAAGAAGAATAAGAAGCATAAGATAAGAGATTGCATAGACATAGGCGCAGGAACTGGATTTTTAGGTATATGGGTGCATAAACAGAAAAGAACACCTAATATCGTTGAACGGACGGTGATAACAGATACTATGGAATGTTTCGAATTGATGAAAAGGAATGTAAAGAGGAATTTTAGTGAAGATGATGATAGCAGTAAGACGATAGACGTACAACCGTTAGACTGGACGAGCGAAAAGGATTTAGATGCGTTAGCGACGACTGGTAGAGGCAAATTTGATTTGCTCGTTGCTACGGACGTCATATTCGCCGAACGGCTCGTCGAACCTTTGATTCGGTGTTTGAAGACGTTGATTGATCCCGACAGAGGCGTGTGTTACGTGTGTGCCCAACCGAGAGATAAAGTCGCCTTCGAGTTATTTCAAGAGGTGTGCGCGAAAGAGTTTAGTCAGTTCAGAAGAGTGCCGGAAGAAGAGCTCGCCTTCTCGTTCGACGCCGAGTGTAAGTTATTTGAAATGCGCTTGTAAAATATTTATTCCAATTGTCTAAGTGTACCTAATCTGCGAAACCTCAGAGTTCGCTCTATCTCCTCTTTCGTAAAAAGTTTTGCGGCGTAATCAAATCTAGGGTGAGCCATCAATTCGGTGATTTGCGAACCGTATCCTTTGCCCTCGCACCATGCCTCGCACTCCGCAGCTTGGATGAGCAGGCTCGGAATGCATACGAACTCGCATAAGCGTCGAGAGGCGTACGATAAAGAGGACGGGGAGGCAGAAGAGTCTGTGTCTTCTTTTGTTTGTTCTTGTTCATCGTCGTATCTACCAAACTCGTCCTCTTCGGACGTTTCTAGCTGATTAATGTCCAAGAATAGCGCTTTGATTACTTTTGAGAGCGCTCGCATTGTTCGCAACTTCACCTCTTTTTTGTTTGTAGACGCAGAGACATATTTCAACTTGAGAAACGCACGAATACCGATGGTTTCTTCTCCTTTTGCTTCGCAATACACGGAATAGTCTTCGATTGTAGCGAGTGAATCTTCCTCGATGCGCTCTTCACCGAGCGCAGCTTTGAGGGCTTCTTCAAAGGAGTCCGCTTTGGATGCGAGCAGCTCGTGTTCGACGTCGAAGAAGTCGTAGACATCCGTCGTTAAACGGAACCAAAACTCGTTGGATGAAGACCGCTCTTGCCCTTCCTCGTCACCTTCCTCTGATTCATCTTTCAACCACGCGCAATTCTCGCCACCGAGAAGACTCAAGACGCTCTCTACGCACTTTGCCGCCAGAGCTGCGTCTGATTCTCTCTTTTCACTCTCGTGGAACGGTCTTACAGCTAGATCACGCTCACCTCTCTTTGCTCTGTTTGCACTCGCGACGCTATTTTTGTCGAACGCGTCCTCGATTTCATCTTCTGGAGGCACAGAACTTCTTTTCGCACTCGCGCGCCACTTCTTGAACAACTCGCAACATTCAAAGTACTGCACCCAATCGTTAAGCTCGCGCACGTTTTTGGAATCGAGCCTATCCATTTCAAAGTCTACTGTTTCAGGATCGAGAAGGTACGGATGCACCTCGAAATGGATCAAATCCATCGCGTCGAGCTCTCCGTTAAAAAACTCATCGTTTCCAATCTGAGCGAATGACAACGCTTCTGCGTCAACAAAAGTCTGCGCTACGGCACCATACGTGCGTCGAAGAGCGCGTTCACGAAGGAGCTTGCACGCGAATGATCTAGCCTCTTTGACAAAATCATTGTTCTTGTCTCTGGTCGCCCACTGCGAAATAGAGTTCAACCATCTCGCAGTGCAATGCGAATACTCCTCAAACCTTGATTTATCGAGTGTCATTCGTACGATATTCCTTCGGTTACCTTCTCCTTCGAGTGGAATCCAATTTGAAGCTTCCTCGTGACGTTTGACCTTTGCATTTGGAGACGTTAACGAACAATGGAAAACGTAGAAATTTGAAAGGATTTCCGCGCGTTCGTGCGGGCTAAGCTGTGATGCGTACAAGGAAACGAGAGAGTAGCGCTTCTCCGTAATGAGCGTAACCACATATCTCCCGACAATCTTGTCGCAATCAAAATCTAATCCACGAGATCCAAAAAAGTTGCCGCGTTCTTGCAATTCTTGTCTTTCTTTATACGTCTCGGCGATGAGTACGTCTTTTAGACTTAAAACAAGATTGGCAGCGAATCTTTGAAACGTGCGTTGCGCTTCCGCCGAATCAGACGCTGGATCTGATTGGAACACCTTGTCGCACAAAACATTCTTGATGATATTATCGATGCTACCGAGCGCTAAATCTTTCTGAATTGCCCGGTGCGTTTCCAGTCCTTCTCGGTTGAGCAGCTTTTCTAGCACATCAAAAGCAGCTTGTGGAGTGGGCGGGCAACTCTCCACGATTTCTCGAGTCGGCCATCGCGGTGGTCCATATTCATCGTCGTCATTGTCGTCGTTTTCTTGTTTGTCACCATCGTCATCATCTGAATCGTTCGCCTCGCGAATCGGTCGTCCTACGCTGAATCCAACATTTTCTTCTTCCATATCTTCTGAGGAATACTCTCCGACGACAAACTCATCCCATCTCTTTATCAACTTCTTATCGACGCAGTGATCGACAATAGATCGAAACAACACCCACGAGATGGCGTCGTAGCTATCACCGCTCGTCACGTCCGCAGCAAACTCGTCAGACTCTGCTGCGGCTGCTAACATCATTCCATCGACGTCTCCGCATAGACTCGCGTATATCGCAGCTTCATAGATGAGCCTTTCGCGTTCACTCGGTGTCAACGCGGACGTACCGTTGTTCTCCAGTTTACGGAGCAACTGTCTCGACGCTTTGTGCAACGTCCACTTCCACAGCCGCCTACGATCGACAAGTGCGCTATTGCTGTTGTTATTATTGTTACTATTACTAGTGTTGCTATCATCCGCATTATCCGTTGTCATCATCAAACATTCGCTGATGACGCGCTCGTCTACCCTGTCGAGCTCGTTCTGAATGTGTAACGGAATTTCATCGAAGCTTCCGTGTTTAGTGCCCGGTTTTTCGCGTTGCAAGAGGGCATGGACTCTTGCATCGTCCCGCGTGCGTTCTTTATCGCAGTTTTCGCCAACTGGAACGAACGACCATCCACTCGCGCCACCTAACGACGCCGCTCTCCAGGGCTGTCCGCACTTTACGCACAACTCTCTCGCTTGTTCGATATCCCCCGAGCGCACTATCTGCCATAACTGTTTTAAAAGTTTCGTTTCGTTTTGCGCGTCGATCGGGACTAGTGCGCCTTTCTTTGCACCCGACGATGAAGTGGAAGACGAAAACTGCGAGACCAATCTTTTGTTCGCGTTGTCGTTATGAGAATCGCTTCCGCCGAGGACGATGCCGTCCATATCTAATCGTTGCGACAGTTCGCGTTCTTCGTAATCTTGCGTCGCACCTTGTTCAACCGCCAAAGCAGTTTCTTTAAACGTTCCACAATTCGAATCTAACGCGGCTAATGCTTCCGGAGACGTAGTATCTGTATTCGCATTCCCACCCTGCCCGCTACCGCTCTCGAATGCTTCCCTGCGTAACTTGGTCGCTTGGTTTTCCTCCAACCACGCGACGATTCTTTGCGTTCGAAACAACACCGGATCTCTCTTCTCGTCGCGAACAAACAATCGCGCTCTTACGTTCAACGGCGGTAACAGAACATCTCCCGTGTACCCATTTCCATTTTTTCTATTCGCAGCTAATGTTCTCGTCTTTTCAATCTCGAACCCGTTCCGGTCTTCGTACAAAGCGTCGCCCATCAAATGGTTCACTAAATTCCATGTCTTTGCCTCTCGTTCCAACTCGTTCGCTCGTTCGATCAAACTCATCGACTCTTCTCGTCTATCTATCGCTGCGCTTTGTCTCAACCGATGTGCTTCCGCTCTCAAATCATCGCTCGCTCTCAGCACGACGCGTTCGAACCGCTTCGGCGCCGAAGTCGCGAGCAAATGTCTCGTTTTCACCGCCGCAAAAATATCACCAAAGTGGTACTCTTCCGTGAAATACGTCGCGTCGTCGTCTTCATCGTCCGACTGAAGAACGCCATCACCACCATCTTCTTTTCCCAACGAAGAATAAGTAGAGAGCGCATTTGTCGTCGTCGTTGTCGCTACCAGAGGCGATCCAGAGACGACGTTTAAACTCTGCCGTTTTATGGATGAAAGCGGGGAAAACATCACTCGCGATTCTTCAAATTCTTCTTCAAACTCTTCTTCCTCTTCTCGACGAGAATACGGAACATCGTACTCTCGTTCGTCTTCTTCTTCTTCTTCTTCTCTCGTCACCATCATCTCTTCTTCGTTCCCTTCCATCATCTTCCCTTTTAACACCGCGTGTGTGTGTTTTACGGCGTAGTATACCGAGAGAGTGTGAGAAACAACTTTGATTTTGACGATGAGGAAAACGAAAAACGAGAGAAAAGAGAAAAGAAAATTTTCTTCAAAACGCTCTTCTTTTGTTAAAGAGAACGACGCAGATGAGCATCATCGGTGGTAGTGGTTGCGCTCATAGCTGTTGTTCCTCTTTGGTTTTGTTTTCGTCGCGCGTCGTCGTTCGGCTTCTGCGTAACGCGACGAATACTGCCACGACGAGAGGAGGAGGAGGATATCAACAACAACAACAACAACAACAACAACAACGACATCGGAGAAGCGCGTCTACTGCTGCTCTGAGCGGCGGCACCAGTTTTACTCGCGACGAGAGAGAGAAGAAGAAGGAGGAGGAGAATAGCGGCGGTAATATTTACTCTCGTCGTCGTCGTCGTCGTTGTCTTCGTCGAAGTGGCGGTGGTACGTTTTGTCGCTCTTTGAGCAGTCGCGGAGAAGATACCGGTAACGACAACAACAACAACAACAACAAGAACATGGGCTCTGTTGTCCCAAAAAATTTTACGGTCACGAAGAGTAGAAGAAATAACGGCGAGGAAGTGCGTTACGAGCACGAGCAGAGAAACACGGACACGCGGAAGTTGAAAGCGTGGTTGGAAGAGCGCGGCATTAATTCCAGCGAGACGTTTGCTTCTTCTTCTTCGTCTTCTTCTTCGTCGTCAAACGAGGAGAAGAAAGAGACGGGCGATGACCCGAAAATCGGATTGAAATCTATCGAGGATTTGCTCAAAGAAATTGAAAACGGTGAAACCGTGTTGATTGAAAACACCATAAAGGGCGACGATGGCACCACGAAGCTCTCGTGCGTTCGTCGCGTCTCGGTCGTCGTCGTCGAAATCACCTCAAAATCGAAACCGAACAAAAAACTCATCGAATACGAACAAACGCTCCCGTCTGGCGCGACGCGCAGACGCGAACGGTTCCTCAGTGAAAAAATCATGTCCGGCAAAGGCGAAACACCTCTAGAAGCCGCAAAAAGAGGCATACGCGAAGAACTAGGCAACGCGCTGGATGCGAACGCGGTCGTCTCCATCGACGAAACTTCGTTACGATCGAAAGAGGAAGATTGGTCCTCCTCCCAAAGTTATCGCGACTTGCCGACGCGGTACCGATTTTACGAGGTGAAAGCCGAAATCGAGGGCTTACCGGTCGATTCAGACGCGTTCACGAGCGTGGAAACGTGTGGCACGAAAGCCGTGTGGAAGTGGGTGTAAAATAATATTAAAGAAAGCAGTAGAATTTAGTAGAACAGTAGCTGAAGAAGTTGAGAGCATGGCGTTTATAATTGAGAAAGCGGCGTTATTTTGGTTTTTCTCTTCCCGTCACACGCACAAATCAGCACGGAGGAGATTATTTTCGCCGCGTCTCTCTCCTTTTGCTCTTTTGCACCCCCGAGCGGCTCCGTTTATTCCAAAAATCGCGAGCTGTGGGAAGAAGAAAAAAATTAGAGCAGAGGAACCGCACCCACTTTTTTTTACATTTTTACTCGTATTGCATTTTTTCGCAAAGAGGTCTTATCTCGGCTTTTTTTATCTGATCGCTCCCCATAAACAAGCAAAAATAATGGCTGGCGCAGGAGAACTCCCTCCAGGATTTGGCGGCATGCCCGGCGGAGCCGGTGGTTTCCCGGGCGTGCCCGGCGGCGGCGGCGCGCCGTTCGACGTGGACAAAATTCGTGAGTGCTTTTAAATGCTCTCTCTTTCTCTATCTCTCGTCGTCGTCGTCGTCGTCATCTTTTTTTTTGTTCTTTCCTCATCCACAAGTCAAAAAAGCGCGTGGGTGTGATATTTACTTATCTGCACCATTCCCAATATCGTAAAAACGCCTCTGACGCGAACCATCCTTCTTATCTCTCTCTCTCTGTTGTGAACGCTATAAACAGGTCAAATGTTGGACGACCCGGCGATTAAAGAAGCGGCCGAGGCGATCGCCGCCGATCCTGCGTTTAAACAAATGCAAGAGAACATGGCGGCACAGATTGCAAAGATGCAAGCGTCCGGCGGCGCGTTGGGCCCGGGGCCATCGTCCGCGGCGGAATTGCAACAAATGATGATGCAAGGCGGTGTTCCTGGTGGAGGCATGATGGGTGCAGGCGTGGACCCGCAACAAGCCATGCAAGCTATGGAAGGGGTGATGAAGAACCCGGCGTTTGCTCAGATGGCGCAAAAGTTGGGCGAGCAGATGATGCAAGACCCGACCATGCAATCGATGATGAGCGAGATGAATAACCCAGAGACGACGAAAAAGATGAAAGAGAAGATGGATAAGTTGAAGGAAGATCCGGAGATGGGACCGATTATCAAAGACATCGAACAAGGCGGGCCGCAAGCGATGATGAAATATTGGAACGATCCAGAGACTCTGAAGAAGATCAACGAGGCGATGGCGGATGTGATGCCTGGGATGGGGGGGATGATGCCGCCTGGGTTTGGCGGAGGCGCCGGCGCTGCGGATGTCGCCGAGCAGATGAAGAATTTGAACGTAGATAAGGAGGAAGAAGAAGAGGAAGAAGAAGAGGAAGAAGAGGATAGCGTCTTGACCGCGGCGAGCGCCGGCGACGTTGAGTTGTTGAAACAATTGATCGAAGATAAGGAAGACGTGAACAAAAGCGACGGCGAAGGGCGAACGGCGTTGCACTTTGCCGCTGGCTACGGGGAACTCGAGTGCTGCAAGATGTTGATTGAAGCCAAAGCGGACGCTTCGGCCAAGGATAAGAACAACAACACGCCGATGCATTACGCCGCCGGATACGGGAGAGTAGATATCGTCGAGTTGTTGGTGGAAGCCGGCGGAAGCGTGACGACGAAGAATGTGGACGGCAAGTCACCGTTGGATGTGGCGAAGTTGAACGACCAAGATGATGTTGTCAAGGCGTTGGAGAAGGACGTCTTTCTTTAATCGTTGCAATCACTTTTCTCGAACTTTGGTCATTTTCAACAGGCGAGAGCTTTCTTATTGATACATCATAGAAAACTTTTTGATTTAAATATAATTTGGTAATACATCTCCGAGTATCATTCTTTTAACTCGTCATATATTAAACAACACAACAACACGGCATCAACGCGATTCTAATACGATCATTTCAAATTGTTCTCTTATTGCTACAAACTTTTCTTTCGCGCAGAACGAACGATTCTCTCTCGCGCATCTGTCTAAATATCTTTGCACATCAACACTTTCCGTTTCCTCAAAATGATATCCAAGGGAGACTTGAAGCTCATATCCGTCAACAACTCTTCGTATCCTAACTGTTTATACAACGAGATTCCGGGAATGTTATCCTCGTAACAGTGCAAGCAGAGCAAATCAAAACCCCACTTCTTAGCGACGATTTCGCTCTCTCTCAGCAACTCCGTCGCGACGCCCATTTTCCTGTACTCTTCGTCCACGCACATGCACGACAGGTACGCGTACTCGCTATTCGCTTCCTCTAAATTTTTAAATTTCATGATCGACCTTCCAATCAGAACGTCTCTTTGCACCGAAACCTCCGCCACGCCGACAATACCAGTATCACTCACCGCCAGTTGCGCGCCATCTTTCATATTTTTCGCGTTTTGTAAGTTCCCCATCTCGCTTTTCCTCATCACCGCCAACGGCGCGAACCGATCTTGCTTCACGTATTCAAACTTCTCGATCAAAGTATCGTCCACGTCTCCTTGGAATAAAAACATCGACAGTTGGTCTAAAGGTGAACTCGGTCCTAAAATTGGCGTGAAGAAGCACTTCGCTTGCAACTTTGACATCTCTTTCAGCTGAAACTCGGACACCATCGTCGCTTTCGACAGACTCGAGTCGAGCGTATTTTTTCTCCCACCGGTCGTTTTGCTATTAAAAGTGAAAGGCGCAGCAGCGTCGGTGGTGCTACTCTTCTCCGCTCTGTCGTTGTTGTTACTGTTGCTATTATTATCGTTGCTATTAAACACCGAGCACGTGAACGCGTCCGTTCGTTTGCTCCCGCCTTTTACTTTCCTCCTCGACAAATGCGACGACGACGACGACGACGACGACGACGCGGTTGCTAATCTCATTCTCATCGTCGTCGTATCTCTTCTCGCTCCTCCTCGTTGACTTCTTCCGCTCACACCAACACCACCACCACCACCACCACCGACGGAGACAGACACAGAGACAGAGACGACGCTAAAAGGAGTGGACATCGTTATATATCTCTCTGCACATATATATATATATATATTATCTGTGTGTGTAAGTATTTGTATCTGCGTTCTGCTGATGAGTGTGGAGATATATATCTGATGGAGAGAGAGAAAAACTGGAGAAAAAACACACGCCGTTCACCATTTTGACCATCGCCACGCCTTTTCCTCCTCGACCGTCAACGGCATCACAGCTGTTGCCGCTGCCACTCGCATCGTCTTCTCGTTCTCCTTATTCGGTCGTTAGTAGAGGCAGGTACGAAGCGGCAGCGGCGAAGAAGAAAGGACGTAAAAATATCGTCGTCGTCGTCGGGATGAGCGCGAAAACGACGGCTGTCGGGGAGCAAAAAGCGGTGACGTTTGTCACCGGAAATAAGAAGAAACTGGAGGAAGTGAAATCGATTTTAGCGCTCGGAGATGATAGTAGTGGTGGTGGTACGATCAATCTCATCTCTCGATCGGTGGATTTACCGGAACTCCAAGGCGACCCGCTCGATATCGCGCGGGAGAAGTGTTTGTTAGCTTCGAAGGAAATCAACGGTCCAACTTTAGTGGAAGATACGAGTTTATGCTTCAATGCTCTGAAAGGGTTACCCGGACCGTACGTGAAGTGGTTTCTAGAGAAGACTGGTTTAGATGGGTTGAATAATATGTTATGCGCGTACGAGGATAAAACGGCGTACGCGCAGTGCATATTCGCGTATTGCGACGGCGCGGAGTCCGCCGAGGACGTGGAGGTGTTCGTCGGACGAACGAACGGGAGGATTGTCAAAGCGAGAGGTAAAACGGAGTTTGGATGGGACGCAGTGTTCGAACCAGACGAACAGAGAGATGCTAACAACAAGAAGACGTACGGGGAGATGGAGAAGGAAGAGAAGAATGCGATTTCGCATCGGTTTCGAGCGTTGGAGAAATTGAGAGAGGCAAAGTTTCGTTGAGATATTGATGTATTATAATGATAATGATAATAATAATTAAAACACACGTTAAATCGCAGTGGTAGATCAAGATATACAATTATTTACGGCTCGGCTTTCGCGTCGCACGCTTCGGTTTCGCCGTTACCGATGAAGCAAAAGATAGTTTCTTGCATTCCGTTCGGGTTACGGCAATAGTTAGATTCTAAACCTTGGCCCGGGTTGTCGTCCGGCGTGATTGTCGTTTGGACCCAATTCTTGCACTCAACGCCAGAACGAGAGTGGGTTTGTTTACCTCTGTACGTTAACCCGTTCTCGATGACGGTTTCATCCTCTGGGTCTTGCACCATTAACTCCGGATCCTCGCCTTCTTCAAGTTCTTGCTCGATGACGGTTTCATCCTCTGGGTCTTGCACCTTTAACTCCGGATCCTCGCCTTCTTCAAGTTCTTGCTCCAAGTCTTTGATTTCACTTTCCGCAGATATCGAATCTTCTAAATCGCCCTCCTCTTCGTTCACTTGCGTCACTGGCGCATCTTCGTCGCTGACTAACGCGGTGGTCAACGCTTGGTCTTCTTGCAAACCGTCTTGGCCGAGTTGTTGTTCCGTGGCCGCCGCCGTCTTGTCTTTGCACGTCGCCGCCGGTCCCATGTCCGGCATGGCGCACTTGAATCGCGCGTGGAACGCGGTAGCGCCAGAGAACATCATGCCTTGGTTTTGGTTCGACGCTTGGCCGGTGAACGAAGACACGTCTTGAGCAAACGACTTGGCGCGTTGGAACATGCCTTGCATGCCGTCCGATTTCGAGGCGCCAGTGTTCCACTTACCAACTGGTTGGTCAAACCTCTCGGCGCCCTCGAATTGACTCACAAAGTTTTCCACGTGCGACGTGTCCCAATCCGAAATGTCTTGGTTAAAGTTAATCGCGTCTTTAAACATGCCTTGCATGGTCTTCGCTTTACTCGTGTTCCATTTAGAAATGTCAGCGTTGAACGCGGCGTTGCCGTTGAACATTCCTTGGAAGTTTTCCACGTTCGAGACGTCCCAGTTCGAGATGTCGGAATTGAACAATGGGCAACTGTAAAACATTTGGTACGCAGTAGTTAATGAGGACGTGTCCCATTCGGACAAATCACCGTTGAATGCGGTTTTACCTTTGAATAACTCTTGCATGTTCGTGACTTTGGAGACGTCCCAATCTTTCATGACGCCAAGTCGCGACTTGGCACCAAAGTGCGGGCAGTTCCCATCGTTCGGCGCTTCTTGCAAACACTTGTTCACGGCTTCTTTGATGTTTGCGTTGGTCAACTCCTTCGGCGCTTGTAATGGTTCACACAACTCCGCGACGTTATTTCCGACGTAACAATAGATAGACTTTTGGTTGTCTGGGTTACGGCAGAAGTTACCGGATAAATCACCGTCCGGGTAATCGAACGCCGTGCGTTGCGTGTATTGCCACGCGACGCACTCTTTACCAGTTTTAGTGAAGGTTTGGAAGCCTCTGTACGAGGTACCGTCGCCTTCGATGACTTCAACCGCCGGATCAAAGTTACCTTTTTTCTTCGCTTGTTTTTCTTCTTCTTTTGTTTCCGGAGTCTCGTCAAACCCGACGTTGGCTTCAACGTTTGGTGGGTTCATCTTTTGCTCTTCCGTTTGTAAAGCTTCAGCTTCCGTCTTCAACGCATCCGCGGTTTGCTCGACTTCTTGTAAAATTTCAGTGAACGAGTTTTCCTGTTGGTTCGCGGCGGTTTGTTCCATGGATGCGGCGACGACGCTGGCATCCGGCTCCGCGGATTCCTCCGGCATGGAGCTGCCTTCGAGCGGGTCGCACAACTCGGATTGACCACCACCAACGTAACACCAGATCGATTCTTGCGCCCCGTGTGGGTTACGGCAGAAGTTTTCTTCTAAACCTTCGGTCGGGTTATCGTCCGGAGTGGTGGTGGTTTGCACCCACTTCTTACACTCCAGGCCGGACCTTGATTTCGCTTGCTTCCCTCGGTACGCTTGACCGTTTCCGACGACGCGCTCGTCGTCCGGCGATTGCGGTTGAACGACTTCTCCGGTTTCGGCAAAGGATCCGTCCGCATCGGATTGAAAGTGCATCGGTTCTCTAGACCCAATCGTATCGTCCATCTCGTCCGCCGTCGGGCCGTTCGTAACCGGCACCTCCTCGGTGACGATAATCTCCCCGACTTGCGGTTCTTGCGGGTTCGGTTGCATCTCTTCCTGAGCTTGCACCAACTCTCGCTCCAATCGTTCGACTTCTTCTTGATCTTTAGTCAAAACAGCTTTCGAATCGTACCCGAGCGGTTCGCACGCCTCCGTTTCGCCTCCGCCGACGAAGCAAAAGATGCTCTCTTGCACTCCTCCCGGGTTGCGGCAGTAGTTTTCAAGCAAACCGTCCATTGGGTGGTCGTCCGGGGTGATTGTCGTTTGCACCCAGCTCTTACAATCTTTTCCGGTGATCGATTTCGTTTGTTTCCCGCGATAGGTGGTTCCGTTTCCGACGAGTTGTTCGCTCAAATCGTCGGTAACACCATCGGCGGTACCCGCGGTCTCTCCCATTCTGAAGAGGTGCTTTTGGCTCGCAGAAGACGACCCCGTGGAGACAGCCAACGCGCTTCCGACGCACAAAGCGCCGATGGCGACAAACTTTGTCGTTTTGCCAACTCTCGCGAACATCGTCGTCGTCGCCGCCGCCGCCGGTTTGTTGTTATCGGACGCGTTCGTCTCGATCGCATTCGACTCGAGATCTCTCGCTTCCAACAGCTGTCGCTTCTCGTCGAAGCTTTCGTTGTGCGAGCCAAACATATTTACTTACTCACACACAGAGACACAGACAGACACACACACACACACACAGAGAGAGAGAGAGATGCGCTTTTCCCTTTTCTTTTCTTTCTTCTTCGTCGATCTTGAATCGATCGGATCGTCGAAAGAGAGCAGCGAAAGATTTTTGCGTTTTAGAATGTAGAGAGAATTCGTTCCACAACCGACCAACCGACGACAGAACACGCCGCGGCTCATTTTTTTGACTTTTTTGATAAAGGTAAAATTTTGAATGAAACCCTAGATTTTTTTATTGATGTTTTTTTGGAATTTTCAAAACCGAAAGCGACAGACGAAGAAGAAAGAAAAGAGTAAACGACGACGACAACGAGACGATGATGATGAAAATAACGGACGATACGAACTCGCATCTGACGGAGTACGAAAAAGAACGAAACGCGCGAGTGATGAGAAACGAGAGATTGATGCAGAGTTTAGGTCTCTCTTCTTTCGACGTGCACATGCACGCGTTCAAAAAAGGAGGAGAAAAAGACGACGACGACGGCACGAAGAAGAAGAAGAAGAGGAAAGCGGAACGAGAAGAGATGCGAAAAACAAAAAATACGACAACGAACAACAATGAGCCGGTGGCTGTGAGATCTTCTTCTCGATTGCGAGGAGAGAAAGCGATGACGACGACGACGAGGAGGAGGAGGAGGAGGATACTAAACGACGACGATAACGAAGAAGAAGAACGAGAAGAGTTGATGATAGACGAGGAAATTGAACGAAAACATCTCATCGCGGAGAAGGCGTTTCTCTCGCTGAGAAATAAAAGCAAACAAAAGAAACAAACCATCGTCGGGACGGCGTCGTACCAGCACACTCTGATGCGAGTGCGCACGATGACGGAACCGAAATTACGAAACAGGATGAAAGCAATCAGTAGAGCGAAAGGACAGCATTGCGTGACGAAGATGCGTTTGTTTGCGAGGATTCTGTTTTTAGAAGGCTACGAGGAACTGGCGGAAGAGTGCGCCGAGGAGCTGAAAGAGTTGATTGAGATTTTGGGAGACGCGAAAGATGACGAGACGAGAGAAGTTGAAACAGAACAAGAACAAGACGAAGAAGATTTTGGCGACGGCGACGATAATAAAGAAAACGAAGGGGAAGACGAAGAAGATAAACATTCGTTCCATTGCGGCCAAATGACAAACTTAGATGATCCCCAAATCTTTAAGCTCGTCGTTGAAATTGAAAGTCAAGCGAGAACGAACGAGAAGAAAGAAGGAGAAAAGGATGAAGATGTCTACCATCGAGCGTGCGTATCGATGTCGAAAGGCAAAACTGGAATGTTGAATAAAACGGCCGCGTTTGTTTTGAACGAGGACGGGACGTACGACGTGATTAAAGCCTCCGAGAAGGAGTTGAACGCGTTGAAGACGAAAAAGAAAACGAGGCAAGTCATGTACTTTTGAATTTTTAGTCTTATATAAAAGTAGCAGCGGCAGCAACAGCAACAACAGCAGCAGCAGCGGTGAAACACCGCCGCGATCTTCTATGCATAACATACAACACCCTAATTGCTAAGTATATCGATGTGCTATTATCTTACTACACATACATATTTTACACTGCCTCCTCTTTTTCTTCTTCCGTTTTTCCCGTCTTGCTTCGAACGAACGAATTCGCGCTCGCGAAAGACATCATCGCTAAGGCTGAAAAGAAAGCGCATATCACGTACGACTCGTACACCGCGTCTTTTAGAATTAAGTAATCCAACAACCACGTCATCGCGGGCTGTAACAAAAAATACCTCGCGGTTATGTTTGGGCCTAAAAGTTTTGAACTCTTTGCGAAAATGATCAAATTCATCGCGCTCGGAAAGAACGCGCCGAAGAGCACGGCGTATACACCGTCGGACGATAAAGTCCAAATATCTCTCGCGGTACCGTGGGCGATTAAACCAACGATGAGTAACCAAAACGCGCCTATACCAGTCATTGCCGCGTTGACTACCTCGATTGGAATATTTGCGTTTATAATCATTTTTTGCATGACGATTGCCACTGAACTCGCCAACGTGTTGGTTAACATCCATATCGCGCCGACGGCAACGTTCGGCGCTTCGAACTCTTTCGGGTCCCCAAACATCAGCGCACCTTCATACGAACACACGATGGCGACGCTAATCGTCACGAACAAAATCGCTAAAACTTTCATCGCGTTTTCCGGATGTTCTCGATTCACCTCCCGAAACGAAAAGTGTTCCACTCGCAACAGCGCCGAGAAGAAAAACGTCAACACCGGCGTCGTCAACACCAACGCCGAGGTCACGTCTGGTCCCGCGTTCGCGTTCGCCAAGACGACCGATCCTCGTATGAGTGCTAATATCGCGCCTAAAACTACGGAAACTAGGATTATTTGCGTCGATGTCACTTTATTTTCATCGTCGTTTTTCTTTTTGGCGTCTGTATTTACACCAACAGCAACAACGGCATCAGCCGCCGTCTTCTTCTTCTTCCTTAAAGCTTCCGTGGTACTCTCCATCGCGTCACCATCACCCTCTTCTTCTCCTAGACCACCCTCCTCTCCCCCCCCCTCTTCTTCTTCTTCTTCTTCTTCTTCTTCTTCTTCTTCTTCTTCTTCTTCTCTCGAACGACGACGACGAAACCACCAAAAACAACAATACGCCGTCAGTAACACGCACGCTAAAAGTTCTCGGTAAAAAGACAAAACCAACGCCTTCGTGGAACTTCTCAGCGCGACCGCGAAGACAATGTGCATGCCCATCCAATTCACCTGAGAGAGAAACAACAAGAAGTGCGTTTGGAGAATACTCTTCGCGTTGTTGTCGTTCTTCTTGTTGTTGTTTTCATCGTTGCTCTCCGTCGTATCATCGCGCGCGCTCATTTTTTTTTTCTCGCGTGTGAAGCAGAAAGAGCACTTTTTTTTTATCCATTTTTTTTCTTCATTTTTATACATATACATATTTTGACGACGACGATGATGACGATGATGACAACAACGACGACGACGACGCGTGGCATTTCTTCCTCCTCCACCTTTTCTTCTTCTCGCGGCGGCGGCGGCGGCGGCGGCGGCGGTCTTTTTTACATCATTGATGATAAAAACAGCGGTGGTAGTGGTGTTCACGGAAAGCATCATTTTTGTAAACAACAACGGCAACGACTTTCGTGTTCTTCTTCTTCTTCTTCTTCTTTGTCTTCTTCGTTGAAAGGAAGAAGAATACGAAGACGAAAACGAGAACGAATGAGCGGTGAGAGTGGTGAAAGAGGTGGAGCGGAAAGGATGACGACGATGGTTCTGGTGAAGGCATCCTCCTCCTCTTCTGAGCATAACGAAGAGACTAATAACAAACTGAAAAGAGACGAAGCGTCGATGGGATGTTCCTCGTGTTACTTTCCGAGAGAGAAAGATCGAGCGAGAGAGATTGCGAGAGCGTCTTTGGACGCGCTGAACAGATCAAAACCGTTCGGGACCGCGCTCGTCGTTGGCGCGGAAACTGGCGAGTTAGTGGAAAGTTTGTTATCGACGGCTGAAGCGAAGTTTGTAACCGCGTGCGACGCGTCGCAGAAACAACTGGATCGAGCGATGGAGCGAGTCCCGGACGTGGGCGTTTCTGGAAACGAGAAAGGCGCCAAGTATTTTCAGCTCTCTTCGGAGATGAGTTTAGAGGATGTGAAACCGTATTTCGGTCCGTTCGATGTGATCATATTCAACGACGCGTTCGAGGACGTTCCGGAAGAGAAGAGGAGAGAGACGCTGGCGAGAGCCGCGAATTTATTGAAACAAACGACGACGAATAACGCCGACGAGGCGACGTCTAGGATTATCATTTCGTCGAGGGAGACGAAAGAAGGGGACGAGAGTTACCGGAGAATGACGAGGGAGGAGTTGAACGCGCTCGTGAAAGGATTCCCGTTGGCGTGGACGGCGGAAGAGGCGAAGAGAGGGAAACCGTTGGATTTGAGCGATGGCGGTAGCAAAAATAGTAGCGGTAGTGATAGAAGCAGCGGCAGCGCAGAAAACGACGACGACGATTTAGATGCCACGAGAGTGTTATACTTGACGCAAAACTACAAATTAGAGAAACCTCTTCTCATGCGAGCTAAAGTCGTGAGAGGATTCGGTCGAGGTAGCGCCGAGATGGGTTTGCCGACGGCGAATTTGGATCCCGCCGAAGTCTCTCTGAACTGGCAAAAGGAAATGAACGACGATACCATCGACGTGGAAAATATCCCACTCGGTGTGTACTTCGGCTATTGTCATTTAGAAGGCGACGACGATTCGGATAAAAAAATTGCCGTCTTAAACGTTGGTCGACGTCCTTCCTTTGTCGACAAGAAAGATTACGAAAACGAAGTGACGGTGGAAGTGCACTGCGTGGAGAAAAACGAGGACGGACTCGCGTTCGAGAACGGAAAGAAACAATTTTACGGTGAGACCATGTCCGTGGAATGCCTTGGTTTCGTGCGACCTGAGATGAAATTTAACGGATTGGACGAGCTCATCACGAGGATCAAAACCGACGTCGGTTTGAGCAAGAATTCTTTGACGAAGATGACGGGAGTGTAGAAGCGATAGCGAGACGATGATGATGATGACGATTCTTGTTGTTGTTAAATTTACGTTTTTGTGCTGTATCATATATATATAATTTCACACGTAATGACGCCGCGCGCAAACGAACGCGCATTAATAATCATCGCCGCTCACGTAGTATTAAAAAAGACTTTCGGTTGCTAACTTCATATATTTTAAACACGTTTCAACGTTTCGAGTAAACGAGGGATGGTACCATCAAAACAGCGTTCGCTGGACAAGTCTGTCTGTCCTGTAATCTTTTACGAACGCGTTCATCACTTTGAATGTGTTCACATTCTCATCCCGTTTACTCATACTTTGTTTGTTTTGTTCCTTTGAATATATGCATACTTTGATGTTGTTATGCGCCTACGGTCTTCTCTTCCTCTGCGCGACAAGCGGGCGAAAGAAAGAAAGAAAGAAAGCTTAAGCATCCTTCATCTTCGTCTCGATGAACTGATCCAACGCTCCGCCCGGTTTCCCATCCACCAAGTGGTTACCGGTCTCTTTCTTGGAGTACATCAACTCCATCGTGTCTAATCTCAACACCTCGAACGCGCCTTTTCTCCACAAGGCGTTTTCTCCGTTCGGAATCGGTTTCTCGGCTTGGTTTTCAATCGCCCAACCTTGTCCTTCCGGGACGGTTTTTTTCAAAACCTCGTCGTCGTTCATGGTAAAAGTAAACTTACCCGGGTACGCCGCGTCTGCTTTGTCGATGAGCATCTTAACGCGGGGAAGGTAGTTTCACTTTTCGCAGTACTCGATGTGAATCGGGATCGAGGCTGAAGTCGAGAAGGAGATCTTCTTGGACGAGGAGGAGGAAAGGGCAGATTTACGAAGTTGTTGTTTTTGCGTTTTGATTGTGGGGGCAGCGATCGCGCGCGCGAAAGATAACGACGATGATGATGTCATGTTGTTCTCTGTCTCTCGTTTCTTCTTAAGTATGTGCGTATGTGTATATAAATAAGCGCGTGAAACGATGAAGAGTGCGAGAGAGAGGTCGTTGGATTTTTGGATGATATCTCTCTCTCGAAGCAGAGAGAGAGAGAGAGAGAGAGAGAGAGAGAGAAAAACGTTGGAATTGGGAACCCACGTCACTCACTCTCATCACGCAACTGGGAAAAAAAGGCAAAAAAAATCGAGACGAAAACCCTAAATATCAAAGACGGATTCGGATTTTGCCGCGACGACCGGATTTCCCCCCCTTTTCCCTTCTTAAAAGTGCCCAAAATCCCCCTAAAAAGTTGCTCTCATGTGATCTTATTTCGTAAAAAATAAAATATTTTCGACAACACAAATCTTCCTTCACTCCCCACTCTTAGTAACGACCAAACCCAACACAACGATAACAATAACAACGCTCGAAAAAGAGAAAGAGAGAGAGAGAGAGAGAGAGGAACGCGAGCGCGTTGAGAATAGCAGCACACTGGTGGTGGTTGTGAAGATTTTCTCGAGTTTAGATCTGAGAGTTATTTTCTACGCGCGGGGAAATTGCGAATTTTTCACCCCTCCTTTTTCGGGAGAGAATATAACTCCGACGTGGAATTTTATACATTTATTATAAAACTCTCTTCTTTCTCTTCTTTCTCTTCTTCTTCTTCTTCTTCTTCTTCTGAGCATAAGCCGAGCAACAACGTGGTCGCAAACGCGAGAACGAAGAGAAGAGAGAATTTTTGCGTTTATATACGCACACACAGAAGGAGACAGAAAAAGAAAGAATATATAATAAAAAAAGGATGAAGCGGAAAAGTTGCGATTTCGTTCGTCACGAGGTTCAAGACCAAGAACGAGACGACGGTTTAACCGAGTTGCAAAGGAGCATCATACGCGAACAACAACAACAACAACAACAACAACAGTGCGAGATGGAAACAGATATTAGCAACTATCATTCTTCCTCGTCGGGGCATCATCATCATCATCATCATCATCATCATCATCATCATCATCGGGTTCCTTCGTGGTACGCCGAAGAGGAACGGATGTTTTTCCAGCAAGAAGACGAGTACTTCGAAAACCAACGACGCGAGAACAGACCAAAGCTAGCGGTTATCATTTGCGACGATAACGAAGTCAATATGAAAATTTTAACACGATTATTTTCAAAAGTCTTTTTCCGAGAGGTGAAAGTCATCGCGTGCAGAGACGGGTTGGAAGCAATCGAAGCGTATAAAAGTTTGAACACTACTGTTAATGCCAGTCATTTAGAACAACAACAACGACGAGGCGGAGATGAAAAGATCACGAGTAACGGAACGGATAGATTGGCAATGATCGTGATGGATTTTCAGATGCCGAACTGCGATGGTTTATCCGCGTGTAAGTATATTCGAGCGATGGAAAAATTCCGGCAGGAGGAAGAAAACTCAATGATGAATCAGTCGTCACCACCACCGCCTTTTGAACAAAAGTACTTCGAAAAAATTCCGATTTTGATGTTTACGACTGAGTTCCACATGGTATTACCGGCGTTAATTGAAGGCATCGTCGACGATAGATTGGCGAAACCGTGTTCGTGTAAAGATTTTATTCTCACGGTTCATAAACACATGCCAAACTTCATTCTTGAGGAGTACGCGGATTTACTCGTTCCGTTGGGAGAGAGTAATGCGCTTTTGAAACGAAAGTATGCCTCGGAAGCATGTTTGAGCGGAATGGTGAATGAGGGGACTTCGAATCTGGACAGTGACGTCTCGGCGATGTCGACAGACAACGGCGTCTTAGAGCGGGCGAATAGAAGAGGAAGCTGCAATAGCAGCAAAAACAAAACTCCCACAAATACCGAAAAGGAAGACGCGTGCTTCTACGACGTCGCTGAAGGAGATATATCCGCCGGTGAGGAGGAGGACGAAGACTTAGACGACGATATTAAACATAAGCACAACATGAGAGAGGCAAAAAAGAATGCGCGTTGGAATTTATTCTCGTTCAGCCCGAAAAGAAGGAAAGGCAAAGGACAAACGGAGGAGAAGAAGGGAGACGATGGGAGAGTAGATGCAAACAACTCCACCCAGATAACAACGAAGCGGCGGCGAGGAAATAACAATATCACCATCGTTCCGAACGCCAGCGTCACGGGTGGTAAAAAGCGGTTATCACTAGATTCCTACATCCGCGCCTGTCGAAAGGTGTGGACGCAAACAAAGTCGCGCTTAGGTAGAATGAATAATCGTAGCAACCGAAAAGAGAAACAAACGCGCGCGTACGTGGTGGTAAAAAATAACGCTTCGATGCCTGAACTCTCCACGTTCGAATCGCCTACGCGCAATAGTTTACAATATTATCAGCCCGTCCATAGAAACAGTGTGTACGATACCATGTAATTTTTCAAAGTTTTAATATACAGTGTATTACAAGAACAATAATTGTGTAAAACTACCTAGTAGGAACTCATTCATTCTTTAAACGATACCATCTTCTTCTCTTTTGCGGATGAGTCCTTCTTGCGTCTAAAACTCCCGAGAAAAGATGGCGATGGAGAGTAGAGCCGCCTATCCTTTTTTACGAAGGACGAAGACATGGCGGAAAACATGGGTGCCTTCAGTGTGGTTTTTGAGTTATTCTTCTGTCCCGTCCTGTTACGAAGAGAAGACTCTCTCGCTAGAACCGCTACTTGCGCGAATCGTTTCGGAGCTCCCAAGACTGGTTTCATAATATCACCCATAAAAAATTTATCATTTTGTCCGCTTTCAAACTTATGTTGCTCTTTAACTGCTCGAGACATACCCGGCATCGTCATTGATGCAGATATGGTCTGATTCGCCGCGATGTTGAGAGATGCGTTCAGTTTTGATAAGTCCTCGCTCAATTTCATAATCTTTTCTTCGTCACTTGCCGCTGCAACTTCTTCGCTCGTCAAATCATCTCGAGAAAGCGCTTGCATGAGCGCTTTCGTGGTTTTGCGAGCAGACTGTTCGATAATAGCAACGTCTTCTACCTCATCGTGCACATTCTTTCTCGTCACGCCGTGATTCTTTTCGCCTTTCATGCCCCACCGCCCGTTGAGAGAGCACTCTTTCTTGGCGTCTGCAATGATTGCATCCATGCTCTGCTTAGCCGCGGAGTTTGATTTAACGAATACACTTCTCACCGTCGATGCCTCGCCTAACAAACGTCCGAGTTCAATGCGGGAAGCCTCCGCTTCACGCCTCTGTTTGGGAGGCATATTTTCTAAGAATTTCTTGTCGTCCCATAAATTGAGCAGTTTCGATGGATTATTTGAAATAGTCATTCCCCGACCTTCTGGATATCGCGTACTTTCTAATTCACACAGTAAAGGGTTAGCGCCTTTTGCTAAGCAGTCCTTCACAAGTTTCAAGCCTCCAAATTCTGGTTTGGGGCATCTCGCAGATGCTGTTAACGCCCAAACAAAGGGTGCAGTCCGAGCTTCGATAGATTTGGCGTAGTCTGCCACTTGTACTTCGGACGGTGTATCTTTCGCATGTCTGCCTATTATGGTACAGTCTGCACCTTTCGCGAGAATGTCACGAGCAAGTTCTATGCCCAATTTGACTTGTTCGTCGCTCTCTGCAGTAGCTGCGCCAAAGCAGGCTGCAAAAAAAGGCGTGAACTCAAACGGGACCAAATCAGTACCATATTCATCTAGAAGTGGATTGCGACAGAGCATATTCAGAGCTCTCGCGGAAGAGTGCGCAATGAGTGCCTTTGCAACTTTAGCTGCCGATTCGAATCGATTTTTTCGAAACTTTTCCATCTTTGTTCTGGAAGATTTCAATGAACGGCGATCATCAATTCCATAGTGTATTCTCGCGAGGCTCTTTCGCGCATGTTCTTCCTCAAAAGTGTTCAATATGAACTGTTTTTCGAAACCATCGTCGAAACCGAACACGGTGTCAAATATCATGCTCACCAAAAGCGTATCTTCATCGTCTCCGTCTTCCTCATCTGAATCTTCAAAACCTATCGCCTGCGCTATTGTTTTCCAAAATGACTGTTTTTTCTCTGCGGCTTTGTACTTTTCATCCTCCGGGTACTTCAAACGCAGGCGTTCACGCGCAATTTCGGCTTGCGCCAAGTGTTGGTCCGCCACGTCGTAACGAAGTTTTGAAGATTCGTACACTGTTTGAGCTACTACAGTCGTTCTCGCCACTTTCGCGTCAGGAACAGTTCCAACACCATCTACATGTGACTTCAATCTATCATATGAGTCGTGTCTAGGCGTATCTTGCGTCATTCCCAGTTGTTTACGCCTCAACTTACCCACTCTGGCAATATCCATCGAGAGTTCATCTTCAACTCCATCATCTTCTTGCATTTCGGCAGCAGAAATCGTTTCCAACGTTGGAATGTGTTGTTCGAGTTGAATGTTTACGCGTGGATATTCTCCATTATCATCGACATTGCTAGTGTCGAGCTCTTGTTGTCTCTCTTTGACGCGATGTCCTCGGAACTTTTCCATATCATCGTTTCTGTCACCTGCAGCGTCAACGTCACCGTCACCGACTTCCTCACTCGACAGATGAGTCAATTCGATTGGACTACCGCATGAAATAGCAATCTGAACTGCCATTGCGATTAACGATCCCTCGTACCAACTTCTCAGGTTCCTCCCTTGCTCGTATTCGATATCCGCACCGAAATCTAGGAGGAGAAGTATAATTCTCGCCGCAACTTGATGACCGTCACCTTCTAAACAGTCCAGAGCGACAAATAACGGAGAGAACGTACACTCTCCCGTCCGATCGATCGTTTTCGGAAGAACATTCGCAGTATCACTCAATATAGGCTCTGAAATATTCGTAGGGAACGATATTTCTTTCCTTTGTTGCTTATTAAATGCCGTTTTGAACTTATTCGTGGAGACAGACGTTCGCACCACCCCTTTCTTGCCGTCCCCTTCCTCTGTTGAGATTGTGTCACTCTTCCTCGCGTGGTTAGATTTACCGTCATCAACTCGCAACGAGTCCAGTGAAACGCACTCCGCCTCCATCGATGCGTCAAATTCTGTAGACCTTTTCTTTTCCTTTGCCTCGGCCGCTTTATCATCTATTTTTGTCGCATTTTCCCTCCTTTTTGCTTCCAGATCCATCTTTTCCCTTAAACTTCTGGCAACATCTGCATCGGATACAGCACGTGCTGCGAGTGGAGACTTTGTCACTTTGGCCACATCTAAATCATTGAATTCCTCGGGTTTTTCCCACTGAACTTCGTACGTTTTTTCGTTGAAGTAGTAGAACCTCGCACACGTAACGTCGTACCAACGAACCCAATCCTTCGATTTATAGCCTTGATCGTACGAATCTTCATCGTAATCATCTGACAAATCATCCATGTGCGGCATCCCGTGCTCTTGAAGATTGTTAGCATCCCAATTTTGTTGAGGTGGGGGGCGGATTTTTCGTTCTTTCGGGTCGACGAAAACGTCTGGCTTCATCCAATCAGACGCGCCAGTCGCTTCATTCACGTAATAGTACATTTCGTGGTATGAATCATAAAAACGAGTGTACCCATTTGAACTGTATCCCTCGTCATCGTCGTAGTCTTCGTCACTTTCGTAATCGCTTATCTCTCCCGTGTATGCTTCTGCATTGGCTTCACCGAAACCACCTTCGCTGATGTCTTTTACAGATGTGCTTCCATCCCCATCTATTTTGCTATCATCTATTCTGTTACTGGAATTGGTGGGAGTATCAAGAGGAGTATCGAGAGGCGTGATATCCGGAGTCTCACCCGCTCGATACTGTAAGATATCGGTGTATGCCGTTGGTGTTGTGTTCACAAAGCAGTCTTTGCATGACTGATTTGCGTCAGCACCTCTTTTCAGGAGACCTTCAATCTTAGAAAAGACGTTTTCTCTGTGCACTTTAGACGTTGACTCGCCAGCGCAGCGAATTAATTCTATCAAGGCAGTTGATTGTGATCCACCAGGGAAATATCCGACGGCGTTTGCGTTCGGATTGTTCGTCATAATAGTTTGAAACATCCAATCCGCATCGGGATGACCATATCGTAATGCTGCGGATGCAGCAAACAGTGGTGTGCAAAAAACAGGAAAGGGACCAAGCCCACACTTATTTATATCCGCTCCCCTCTTTATGAGCAACTCCACCATATCCTTGCCGTGCTCGACAAAGTTTAATGTATCTTCAATGGCAATTGAGAGAAGGGTGGACACTCGATGTTCGCATTTCTCTATGTCGTCTATGTGTACACGCGGAACTCGCAGCCATTCCGTAGATGGATTCGCGCCGTAATTAAGCAAAAGTTTGAAAAGCTCCATGGAATGCTTCACAGCGCGCTCGCCACGTTTTGGTTCTCTAAATAAATCTTGCACTCGATTAACGAATGCGCTCGCCGCGTAATCGAACGAGATCATCGGTTCGATCGCGTATCCGTCGTTCGTGCCGTCGAGCGATGACGTCGGGGAAGATTTTTGCTGCTGATGATGAAGTGCTTTTCCTTCCTCCTTGTCGTCGCGATCTCTTTGTTTGGTATCCTTGTATGAGGTACGGTGATCACGCACGTTCGTGCTTATCACTCGCGAATCACCATCATCGTCATATGTACCAATTTTATGAGCATACTTCCTTGCATCATCAGTTAGATCGCTTCCATTCTTGTTATTACTTGCAATAGCCGAGGATCTCCTCGATATGTGATGCATCGGCTGTGGTGCCTCGTAGTAACGGGTCCACCACGTTTTCTCTACGTAGTGTACGCAAAGCTGTTCGTCCCAACCACTAGGATTTAATGAACAATACAGTGCCAACGCGACGAGAGGCGTGTTTGAACCAATCATAGGAAAGTCGCCGAAACAGTTCGGATTCGCTCCTCTCTCTAAAAGTTTCTTCGCTACCCGCAAAGCCGGAGTACCGCAACCTTCTAACAGAGCAATTCCTGTGAAAAACAAAGGCGAACCATTCGGCTGCAACGCGTTGCACGCGTTTCCAGCCGAACCTCTCGGAAGTTCCTCTTCGGACTCGATGAAATCGAACGCCAAACGCTTGCTGCTAATTTCAAATCTGCTCAAGTCATTTTGTGCGTAAAATGAGCACCTATCGTCGACATCTATGCCCATAACACTACCGAGGTCAATCAGATGCAGGCAGAACAACGCAATTCCATCGCGAATTTCCGCAGAAAACGCGGCGTTTTCGACCAGGGACATGGTGAGCACATGCAAACTGGAAATATAATCTCCAGCGGGAATTCGCGGGCTCAATCTGCGTTCGAGGGCTAGGAACGATTTCGTTTCGTCGTATTTGAAATCAAACGGCCGATCCGGCACGTAGCACTTTACATTGAGATCGCACTGCTTATTTGTACCTCTTTGAGTTAAAATAAGTAAAGCTGCAATCGTCTCTTCAACATCAGAGCCAAATGCAATTGCTAACGAGAGAAAGAAGAGACAGTTTCCGATAGTTCCTGATTGGATTGCGCATGACGGAAACTTATACAATTGCTGGTATTGGCAGGATGACACCATCATGTCTGTCGAGTCTTCCGTATCTTTCCTGGGAGACCCCGACGCCGAAGAAGTTGTCGATCCATCCCTGGAAGAGATTGAAGGTGCGTGTATACCACTGTGCACGCTAGGATCAATTTGATACGTCTCGTCCACGTTGGCGCCCGCGTCAACATACATCTCCAGCACCTTGTTCAAGTCTTGGAGAGTACTTTTATGGACTTTAGCATTCTCGTCGTAATGTTCCTGCGTCGTGTGCATCGTGACGACGGACTTTCCTTCCGAATCTTCGTGCTGTTCATCATAGCCGTCGTTATCCACGACCGCTTGCTTCAAAATGTGTGGGGCGTAAACAGAGCACAGAAGCGCCACGGGCGATATCATTTTCGCCACCCGCGGGTACGACCCATGGTCGTCCAACCTGACGCGCCACGCTCCATACCGCATCAACCGTTCAAACACATCTCTCACAGTATACGAGTCCAGACCCTCCACAGCGCACGTGGCCAAGATAAAAATTGGCGCGCCTGTCGTCCCGTCTTTCATTTTCATCCGCTGCGAAAGGAGTTTGGTGAGATTATTGTTTGCAGTATCGGCATCGCGAGATTTGTTGTTGTTATCGTCATCGTCGTCGTGAATGTTAAGATTCCGCGCACCTCCCGAGCGAATGTTTTGGTGATACAATTCATCCGCGCGGTCGATGATTTCGTTAATCTTTTTGAGTTTCTGTCGTACGTTCTTCTCGGCTGTTAAAGGCGAAGCCATTCTTCGCACACGCACCGCGGTCTCTCCAATTTAGCCTCTTGTATCACCTCTCTCTCTCTATATATGTGTGTGTGTGTGTTTGCATGTATGTATATATGTATACATGCAGTCTCTACTTATCGTTCTCTCTCTCTCTCTATCTATCTTCTGTTACGTTCACGATTGAATTGTCATACCGCTGTTATGCTCTCTATCTTCGCGTCGTCTCGTCAAACCAGTGAGAAATCGTGTTTGTTTGTTTATGTTGTTGTGCGCACTTTTCACCTTTCCAGGCATTTTGAAACCCTAAAAAGAAAATTCTGGGCAAGCTTTACGATTCAAATTTCAAAAAGAAGAAACTCGTGGCAAAAAAACACCTGTTTGTGTCTGTCGCGCACGTGTGTACGCGCTGTGCAAACGCGCGGCTGGTGAGAGAGTAAAGAAGAAAGCGTTCTTTTGAGGAAGGTCGATCGTTCACCTCGCCGATAGATCGAACGAGCGATAGTTTACGGACATCTTTTCCATAAAAGAAGAAGAAGAAGAAGAGGAGTAGATGAATCCAATCCAAGACTCGGAAAACATGGACCCGACGACAACGACGACGACTCCGAAAAGCGGGAAGAAACGAAACGCTTCCTATCCAACGACGACTCAAAATAAACACCAACGCCAGGGTGAAAAGCACCCGCTGTCCGAATATGCCGCCGGGGCAATCACAAAGGTTGTTTTAACAAACTTCATGACGTATTCCTCTGTTTCGTTGACGCCTGGTCCAGATTTGAACGTGCTGATTGGTGCAAACGGGACCGGGAAGTCGAGTTTCGTGTGTGCGATTGCGTTAGGTTTGAACGGGAAAACGGATTTGTTGGGACGAGCGAAAGAACTCGGTGAATTCGTGAAAAGAGGCGAGACGAAAGCGACGATTGAGATTACGTTGAAACGAACCTCCGGCGAAGGCGACGAGGTGGACGTGGTGAAAAGAACGCTGACGAAAGCAAAAGGCGGGACAAAAGCGAGCACGAGTTCCGCGTGGCACATCAACGGACAACCGTCGAACTCAGCCGAAGTCGACGAGTTAGTAAAGGGTAAACACCACGTCGAATTGGAAAACTTGACGAACTTTTTGCCGCAAGATAAAGTGGCGAGTTTCGCCGGTTTGTCGGAAATGGACAAGTTGTCGACGACGGAAAAGACGGTGAATAACGGAGAGTTGTGGGAGTTGCACGAAGATCTGATCGCGAAGAAAGAAAACATTCGCAACGATGAGCGCAGGTTGACGAGGTTGGAAGAAAACTTAGCGCAAAACGCGCGAAGTTTGAGCACGTTGTCCGCGGACAAGGAGAAAGTGGAGAAACAGCAGGAGTTTCAAACAAAAGCGGACGAATACAAAAAGAAGATTCCGTGGACCACATTTGAAAAGAAAAAAGAAGAATTTACCAAAATCAAAGCAGAGTACACCGAGTCAAAAGAAACGTTGAGAGCGTGCCTCGCGGAGCGAGAAATCGCGGCCAAGCCGGTAAAAGAACTCCAAGCTTTGGAACACAAGATGGGTAAGGATTACAATGCGAAAAAGAAAGCGACGATGGAGGCGCAGGTTAAAGAGCGCGCCGCACTCACGAAATTGAGAGGTTTGGGGACGACATACGGCGATAAGGTTGGCATGCTCAATTCAGCGAACCGCAAAGAGAAGGAAGCGGAAAAAAGTGCAGCGAGACTTAAAAACGAAATAAGGGATCGGGAGCAACTACTTAGCGAAATCCCAGCGGTTGCCGACACGAACGTGGATTTGTTGAAAAGCTTGAAGAAGAAATACGAGAACGTCCGAAACGAACGAATTCCGTTCGATCTTCTCGTCGACCAGGCGGCTTCGCGATTGCGGCCCGCAGAACAAAAGGTGAGAAACTTAGAATTTCGCCAATCGGATTTGGATAGCGTTCGCGGGAAGAAGTTGAAAGCCTTGACGCAAGCGCACAGAGGGAGAATTGATATGACGGTAGTCGACAGGGAAGTTCGCGGTTTGGCGAGAAGATTGAACAAGGAAAAGAAGCTCAAAGGACCGGTTTTGTGCGAAATCGAGTGCAACAATCAGAACAACCAGAAATTTTTACAAAAGCATCTCGGGCTTCCGGTGTTATCGAGCTATGTCATCGATAACGACCAGGAACTAATGGGCGCAATCAATAATCTCTTCAAAATGAAACGCTGGCATTTGAATTGCAACAACCAAACGGACACGAGCGTGCACGAGACAGGTGTGAACTTTAAGAACGACTACAAAAAATATGGCGTCTCGGGAACGTTAGATTTGACGTTTACGGCACCTAACTGCGTCATGAAGACCTTGGTTGCATTGAATCGCGTAGATAGAGCTGCCATTGCAGACGCCAATGTCTTAGATGCCATAAAGTGCCAAGAAATGTTCAACGCAAAGCTCGGGATCATCGGCTCAGTGTACACGAATAAAAACGTCTTCATCGAAGTCAGATCGAGATACACCGGGAAGAGTATGTTTGAAACGGAAGAAATGAGAGTGCCCAATATCAATCTGTTTGGCGCACAAGTCGATAGAGCGGACATGGAGAACGTGAAGAGAGATTTGGCAGAGGCTAAGGCGCAAGTCCAAGAACTTCAAAAGGAACAAGATGATATCGTCAAAAAGTCAAACGCACTCAAAAAGCAAGAGATGGAAGCCGAAAGAGCGTGGAGAGAAGAAAAAGCGCGGTTGAACAAACCGAGAACGGATAGACAAAAGCTCGAGGCGCAGATCAGAAGTTTGCAGGAATCGTTGAAACTGCAAGAAGCAAACATGAACCTCTCGTCGTCTCGTGAACAGTTGAAGAAATCTATTGCGACTCTCGCGGTGCAACGCGCGCAACAGGCGCAGACCTATATTGCAGCTTTAGACGCGCTCTTTGCGTCGAGGAAGGAGCAGGACTTGGCCGAGCTGAAGTACACCGACACGAAGATACGCTTGATGCACTATAAGAACATCGAAGCTCAAGTCATAGAAGACTGCGATAAAGTATCCAACAAGCACGAAGAAATCGCTGAAAAAAAGTCACGATGTGGTCGACAATGCAAAGAAGCACTGGCAATTGCCAACGATGAAGCGCCGCTCACGGAAGAGTTAAAGGTGAAGTTTAAGAGTATGCCAGATGACGAAGACGAGCTGAAGAAGGAGGTTGAGCATTGGGAAGGTAAAGCGCGAGCTGTCGTGTGCAACAATCCAACCGCCATGCTCCAATATAACAAGTACAAAGCGGAAAAGAAAGACTTGAATGAGAAAATTGCGGAACTCGCACCAAGAGTAAACGCTGGAAAAGAGCTCATTGAAGGACTCAAGAGGAGGTGGTTGCCGCAGCTCGAGAAGGTTCTGGAGAAAATTTCGACGGCGTTTGAGAAAAATTGCGAACAAGTTGGCATCGCCGGAGAAGTCAGACTCCGCGAACCCGCAGATCCCAATGAGTTTTCAGAGTACGCGCTGGATATTTACGTTAAGTTCCGCAGAGACGAACCACTACATGCGCTCGATAAGAATAGACAATCAGGTGGTGAGCGCGCAGTCGCGACTATGCTTTACCTCATATCGCTCCAAAATCTGACGAAATGTCCATTCCGCGTCGTGGACGAAATTAACCAAGGTATGGATCCAAAGAATGAACGAAAAGTTTTCAAACAAATGGTGGAATCGGCGTCGAAACCGACGACTCCGCAATGCTTCCTTCTCACCCCAAAACTGTTGAATGGGTTAGAATATAACGACAACGTCACAGTGTTGTGCATCTTTAACGGGTACCGACCTGGCGCTGGTCTTCATCTCCATAGAGAATTGCAACCATACACTCCGTAAGGAATGCTGTTGCTAATACTATTATACTGCTACTAATTTTAGTGATTCACGTGAAGAATGTGTAAAATATCAAGGAATATACAAAAAAATACACTTTACGTACTACCAATCGTTTCTTAACGTCGCAATCATTACTTTCCGATGTATTTCAGCTCTATCTCGGTCACTCTTTCATTAAGGCTATGGGCCACTCTTACCAGTTCGTTTATTCTATCAGCCATCTTTCCGATATCGCCATACGTGCCCTTAGATAACTTGAAATTCTCCGCGTAAACTGTACCGCCAAAGACAGCGTTATTCTCACCTCTCGAAACGACATTTTTACCGAAAACAAAGCTGTTCGCTTCGTAGGCGATCGAGTTCTCACCGCCCACGAAAGAATTTGAGGCATTGACTTCAATTACATTGTTTCGACCGATGACAAAGCTCGTTTGTGCTTTAGTTGAAGTACCGTTGCCGAACGACGCACTCGCGCTCCCGCCAGCGGTCGTGTTTAGGTTGAACGCCGCAGACGCCAAACGACCAGACGCTTGAGAATTAACACCCGATGCGAAATTGGCGATACCAAGATTAGCGCGAACGTTCAATCCGTTCGCAAAGCTGGATAAACCCGCCGCGAAGGAGGATATCCCCGACGCACCACTTCCTTCCCCAAAGCTTCGGGACAAAATTCCACTGGCGAACCCTCCAGATCCGTACGATTGTGCGAGAAGGCCTTGCGCAAAACTTCCAGCTCCTTGGCTCAAACTTAGCAAACCTGCGGCAACAGAAGCCCTCCCATTTGCGCGATTTCGTTCACCTGAAACCATCGAGGACCGTCCTCGCGCTTCGGATCTCTCGCCAAATGCATTCGAAAAATCTCCACTTGCCACCGTTTGTTTACCGAAGCTCGAAGAAGCAATACCAGTAGCTTTTGTGAGCAAGTTAGCAGCAAAAGAAGCGTCGCTCGTTGCTTCCGACCCAACATTCGCAGCCATGCTCGAAACACCCGATGCTCTCGTGTACGTTCCCAGCGCAGCAGACATAACTCCAATAGCATCACTTCCACCTCCAAAAGATGACGAGCCTTCCGCCGCGGCGTTAGCGAAAACGCCAGAAGAAAAACTACCTCGCGCTGAAGAACTCGAGCCGATGCCTAAACTCGTCGAACCTTCCGATGTCGCCCTGTTATTCACCCCGGCAGATAACGCATACTGCACGGCGCTACCAAACAAGGACGAGGTACGACCAAGAACACCGCCGCTTTGCGCAGAAACTTGCTGTGTTTCTTGCAATAATTCATCGAGCACTTGAAAACACGGCGAAGCTGGCGTGTTCGTAGCCGCGACTGGTGCCGTATATATCGACGCGATGAGCAGCGGAAGCGCCAGAAAGCAAACCGAGCGAGGAACGGTGGGTGAGATCATATTCTTCTTTTTTTTTTAAATTAGGTGAA
>Ga0255769_10000184_pt1 | contig 72312 bp, 75 predicted proteins | sample 041ome_9_FD_179637 | JGI IMG/M metagenome (GOLD analysis project Ga0255769, IMG submission 179637) | Coastal salt marsh microbial communities from the Groves Creek Marsh, Skidaway Island, Georgia - 041413US metaG (version 2) | ecosystem: Environmental > Aquatic > Marine > Intertidal zone > Salt...
TTGTGGTCCTTGTGGACCAGTTTCACCTTGTGGTCCTTGTGGACCTACGTCTCCTTGTGGTCCTTGTGGTCCAGTTTCACCTTGTGGTCCTTGTGGTCCAGTTTCACCTTGTGGTCCTTGTGGACCTACGTCTCCTTGTGGTCCCTGTGGTCCAGTTTCACCTTGTGGTCCCTGTGGACCTACGTCTCCCTGTGGTCCTTGCGGTCCAGTTTCTCCTTGTGGTCCCTGTGGTCCAGTTTCACCTTGTGGTCCCTGTGGACCTACGTCTCCTTGTGGCCCTTGTGGTCCAGTTTCACCTTGTGGACCCTGTGGTCCAGTTTCACCTTGTGGACCCTGTGGTCCAGTTTCCCCTTGAGGTCCTTGTGGTCCTTGAGGTCCAGTAGCACCAGTTCCACCACCACTACCACCAGTAGCACCAACATATCTAAAACCTGTTATATAAAGGTCAAATCCACCTGGGTAATTACCACCACTATTGCTACTTATTGCTGCCTGTAAATCATTGGCAAGGAATAAGAGACCCATATCATAATTAAATACCCAGCCTACATAACCTGGTGTAGCGTCTTGTTCAGCTGTTGTAGTTATTTCAGCAAATGTACCAGGTGCTCCACTAGGATCTCCACTATATAGTCTTACGGAATAGCCAACTGATGGGTTACCGTTTGATTGAGGTATAGATGCTGGCTGAATCCAATTTTGCTTTACTCCTGATGATGGGGTATTTAGAGTATTGTAAGCAATCCATGTAGCATCAGCACCAACTGTAACTCTACTTAACTGAACAGCGCTGGCGGCAGCAGATAAGTCTTCTATATTTGTTGGATCTGCTACGGCATTTGATTGAGCTATAGCTAAAGATCCTGCAGAAGGTATTAATGAATAGTCAGTTAAAATTCTCTCAGGTAAAACCTTTGGGCTGAATGATAACTTGGACTCATACCACCTTGCACCAGTATCTGCATCAATAACCCCGCCGGCTTGTACCTTAAAGGTTAGCTTATTTACATCAGTTGTACTAAATCCCATCTAATTAGTTTTCTTTTTATATTTATTAAGTTTCAATTGCTTAACCTGATTGTGATGTCCCGTCGCTAAATACTAATGTAGCCACGATTTGATCAATTCTTACAGCCGGGTTTACTATTTGTATTTCTACATAAAATCCTTCATACGCGTTACTACCACCAAATGTACCTGTAATAGTATTACTTGGGGTGGTTCCTGTTCTACACTGTGCAGAACCATTCACAGCATCTACGCTAAGTGGTATTGCACCAGCAGGATCATCTGAATAATTTCCACTATTAAATGCAGCACCATGTAATGAATGAGGAACTGCACTATGACCAACATTAGTTGAAACTGGCGCAGCGGCTTTTCTTATATAGATTCTAATATTTTCATTTACTAAATCATTATACGCATTACCGCTTGCAAAAGAACCAGTAAAGGCTAACTCAAAACTTGCTATAACTTTAAGAGGTTGGGTAGTAGTTTCAAATAATCTGTGATAAGTTGCAGTATCAGTATATCCTGAGTAATTTGGATTTGCCCCACCTTCGTCAGGCTGATATGCAGTTAGGTTATTGATAATTGTTGCATATGCTGGACTATTTCCATTATCAGCAAAGAATTTATCAGCTCTTATCAGATTACTTCCTACTACACATGCATCATCAAACGGACTAAGTGAGCCTGTCTGATTTGATATTCCACTACCTAATGCAGGTACTGAATTCCATGTAGTATATGATGAAGATCCTCTTGTTAACCTAAACTCCTCATCATCAAATCTTTCTCTTAAAGAATTTGAATTACCTGTTGTACTATAAGTATCTACCAGGATAGCATAAGGGCTACTTGAATCTGTTGGGCCAGTGCCCCAAGGATCATATACATTAGCAGTTGCAGTTGCATCAGTATTACGGAATCTCCAATTACTTGAAGTTATAGCCCAATCATTATAATCATAATTAACGTTCTGTACATTATACTGATTAGTCCAATTTACCATTGTCCCAACAGAAGGATTCCATGCCTCTAATTGTAAAGTAGGTAATCCCCAATCAGTACCAATTGTTCTAAAGTTCCATAATGCTGCATTAGCACGACCCTGTGTATTTGCATTAAAGTTATCTATGTCAGTTACATCAAGTAAAAACTTAGACCCAGCTACATAGTATTCTACCCCACTCAAGTGTTTACTTATAACGCTACCTGCTTTTTCAACAACAGTTATGTTACCATTAATTGCAGGGGTACTTAAGTTAGTATCAAAGAATACATCAGATTGTGTATATGAATGAGTACCTCCGCCATCGGTTGCAGTATCAGTTATCATAGAAGCAAATACATGGTATCTTCCACCATCTCTTCCATTACTGGCCAAGATATCTCCGGCTATAACCGTTATATCAACCTCAGCCTTCCACTTGGATGTATCTGCTGCATAATTTGAAATTTGAACAGTTATATCGCCACTTAGGCTAGTAAAGGTCTGGTTCTGATATAATGCATTAACAGTAGACGTATCAAATGTCTCTAGTACATTTACTCCATCAGCATCATATACTGTTACTATAATTTTGGCATCTCCACTGGCATCTCCACTAAAGCCTGTTACCTGTTGGGCCGTTGAAAATAATATAGACCCGTTTCCTGAAGTATATGCAGGTTGGTTAGTTCCTGCCCAGCCGTTTGTTGCAAAAGGTGTACCTTCTGTGGTAGGTGAACTAATTCTAACAATTCTCTCTGTTATATTATCAGTCACAGTACCGTTTGTTGTACCATCGGTCTTATTAAAGTGAGATGCAAAGGTTGGAGTAGGAATATAAACATTTACCTTCCCTGGTGTACCACTGTCTTCAGCTAATACATCATCTCCTATAAAGTTAATAGTTTTATATGTACCTACTGCAATACCTTCATCTTGAACATGAACACCGGCAAACGTTAGTTCATTACTTCCATTAATAATTATATTGGTTTGTGAATTATCTAAGTTAATTGATACTTGATCATTGGATCCTATAGTTGTAATATCAATACCAGGACCTGCAATAACAGGAGATCCACCACCGCCACCGGTTGAAGATATTGTTAAAGTATCACCGCTTGGAGTAGTAACCTTTGTAATAGTAACATTGGATCCGGCAACAAGTGTAGGGTTATACGCAGAGTCTATGAAGTCTTTTAATGACGCTTGTGTCATTAAATCTCCAGCCTCAAAAAGTGCCTCTAATTGATATTTTGGTATTACAGCCATTTATACCTTATTTATTTTGTTTGAAGAAGATCCATAAACTTATCAAAGGATAAAAGTAATACTTTCTTCTTCTTTTTCTTTTTTCCTGTTGGGATATCGCCACTACCGACGGTTTGGCTTGCAAAAGAATCCATAGAACCAGGATTTCCAGGAAGCTCAACAGCTCCCATACCTTGTACATTCATATTAGGATTTACTGTTACTGCATCCTCGTCTACTTTATCAGGTAAACCTTCTTCTTTGGTTTCTGCATAGTCTTTTAAATCTTTCTCTGGTAATTTAGAAAGATCTTTAACTTCATCAGAAACTTCAGATGCAGCAAGCTCCCCACGTTTAAATTGGAGAGCCAGAGCAAATAGTCTTCTTTGTGCTTTACTTTGTGCCGGCATTATCTTAAATTTTTCTTAAGCCATTTGGCTACATATTTTTCTAACTCTTTATATGCACGAGGTACATCTTCATACTCGGTAGCAGGGCCATTTTTCCAGTCTTCCCAAGCAGCTTTAATACCATTAAGAGGTTCATCAATTTGCATTAGTTCAATATACTCTTCATTCAATTCCACACTTTCCTCGATGTTAGCATGTTCGTTTAGAGATTTTAAATTTTCCATCTTTTTACTTTCTTTTACTGGTTGTAGAATATCTTGTAAAGTTTTATAAAAACTATGTATACTCTTTGGTGTCATTTTCTTAAATGTCTTTTCATCATCTATCTTAAGGGCATTACGAACTTTGGATGCTGATATGTTATCATCAGTTCTAAAGATTTCGTATCCACTAAAATCTGGATCTACTCCTAACTGCTCTCTATAAGAATCTTTATTGATCATTGAATCATACGCATTCTTTCGGTCAGTTCCATAACCCCACATAACCGGTTCATAAGTTGGCCTAGCAGCAGCAAAGAGAGTATCAATTGCGCCATTAGGAACCACGATTGCAGTTTCTAGGAAGGGATACTGTTTAGCCATTTTAGCAAACATAGCCTGCTGTAAAGTTTCATCAAAAGGTCTCTTTTCAGGATCTGGGTTTTTACCTCTTACTAAAAATACAACTACAGGCAAACCGTTTTCCTTATACATTTTTTCAAATACTTTAACATGACCTAAGGTAAAAGGTTGGAATCTTCCTACAAACATGTTTACCTTTTTCATTCCAGGTTTTGGATGAGGTACCTTTAGTGCTTCATTTATAGTTTCAGTTTTTGTAGCCTTTCTAATTCTATGTCCATAGGGAGAAAGTGAATATCTCTTAATACCGCTTTCATCTTCGCTAATATTAAAAAGACCTAAGTTTCTTTTAAGCCATTTCTTATGAGCTTGGATTTCTGCAAGAATTGTATTAACCTCATCCTCAGTTAAATGACCATCTGCAACCGCATCTAAAATAGCGTTGCGTACTCTTGCTGATGTTGATACATTTTTTGCTGGATACTTTTCTGTATACCTTCTCTTAACCGTTACCTTCTTTTCTACTATGAAGTTATCTAATTTATTTAGATTTTTCATTATATGCATATTTTTTTATTTATTTATCATTTACAAACCTTGTTGGTACAGGATTAGAAGGTCGGCCGTCACAACTCCAAGATCCTGCAGAAAATGCAAAATTTAATCTAGCGAGCTTATTTACCCCATCTGTTCTATTAACATCAAGACCTTTAGTTTTAGTGTATTTGTATTGTTCATTAACAAACAGCTGTTCATTAACATTTTCATTATACACCGATGCATACATTTCACCTTGATTAAAATATGACTCCAATTTTTTCTTTAGATTTTCTCTATCTGATCCCTCGCACTTAGGCTTACTAAGAATATTTTCAACAGCAGAGTTAACTGATTGATCTCTTCTCTTTTTAAAGCCTTCATCATTTAAATCAAAATCATATTTTTCTGCAATTTCTTCGATTCTTTTTGCTGCTTTATCAACATCACCGAACATAAGTTCATTATATACTTTATCTTTATCAGATAAATCTGATAAATCATTCTTTATTTCATCAGGACTAATCTTTTCACCTTTCTTATTAGTAACTTCATTAAATGAAGATTGATCTGTTTTTACACCAGATGCTGATGCACCACCTGCACCTTTCTTAATAGACCTAGCCTCTACACCGTTATAGATTAATTGCATCTTTCGCTGTATTTCTTCTGGTGAATCTTTTTCAAAATCTATTTTCTCGGGAGATATTGATATTATGTCACCTAGTGGATAGTTTGACTGAGCTGGCATATATACTTCATTACCTTTATTCAATTCACTCATATATGTTACCATTTCAGCAACATCTGCAGTTGCGCTATCAAAAAATGGATCGGCAAACATTTCCTCGGTAAGTCTATGCAATTCCTTATCATATTCTTCAGGATCTTTAATATCTTTAAGATTCTTAAAATCATTTAAAATCTTAGTCTGTGATTTTGATGGGGCATTTCCTGTCTTTTTAAATTGTTCCTCAAATCCTTCTACTATAGAATCCGCCGTAGCATTTTTTAGCTTATCTCTGTTTTCTGGTGATGAAGGTGGAGTATTAGGAACCGGTTCTATGATTGACATTTCACCTGACTTAAATGAGTTCATTGCAGAATCAATAATGTTATTTCTTCTCTCTAAAAACTTTTTTGCCAAATCAGCATCTTCTTTAGAACCATATACCTTTAATAGCTCATCATCTGAAGGTATTTTAGTTTTTTGTATTTTACCACCACCTATTTGAATGCCATCTTCTAATACTTCAGTTTTTACGTTTACAACTTTTTCTTCACCAAATATTTTAGCAGCTGTCATTTCCTTTCTGCCAATCTTTCCACCTTCAGGTGAGAAGTTTTCCAATCCAATTTCTTTCATTAAATTGGTTATTTCAGAAGGACTACCAGAACTTGGTACTAAAAGTTTTCTTGGAAGACCTGTTGCTGATGTGTTTAAATACATTTTTGTAGCCTTTGCAGTTACACTATTTCTTGCAATCAGCCCTGCATCATTTAATGCTTGTATTGCTTCAATCTTATCTTCTTTTGGTGCATTAGGATCATTAATAACATTTAATGTATCTAATACCTGTTCTGCATTTTCTTTTTTATCTGGATCTTTAATCTTTTCTATTTCATCACCTACTCTATTAGATAATTTAGATATCTTTTCACTTGCACCTTCTTGTGGCTGTTCGTCTGCCTCCTTATCTTCTTTACCTTTAGGCTCTACTATTTCATGCTTTTTAGGGTCTGGATTTTTAACTTCGTACTCATCTCCAGTTTTCTTATTTCTTACTAAGGTTTTGCCATCTTCCTCTACAATAACTCTACCTAAATTGATAAACGAATTGTAATTAAGTACCTTTTCCTCAACTATCATTTCTTCAGCTGTTGGTAAAAGAGATTCATTGGTTGACTTAATCTTTAAATAATCATCAAAAGTCTTAAACGAATCATCGTCATTTGGTTGTATGACATCAATTACTTTATCTACCATTTGGTTAAAATCATTAATGACAGATGGTGTCATAATGTTTCCTCCGTTTTTTCTTTTCTTTTTTAATGATCCTAACATTATCTTAAATAGATCTTTAAGTTGTGGATTTTCATTAAGTATATCTTTAGTTCTTTGACTTGGTATTAATTCTACATTAAGATCAAATTCATCACCTTTTGCAAACTCGGCTTTTTCAATATCAATCTTTGTAATATCCTTACCTCTCTTAGTTACATAGTCATTAAAAATATTTGACACCATTTCAATGTATCTCATATCTTCAGTATCTCCTAAGATCTCATGTTTCTTAATTCCTCTTTCTTCAATAAATGCTAAAAGATCCAATAAGATAATTTCATTAATATCAGCGGGTGCCTTTCTTAAATCAATAGGTTCCTTATCTTTCATAAGGTTAACTGTATAAGGGTCTATTAGCTTAGCTGCAACGTTTTGTCTAGTCCCGGCCTTATAGAACTTAAATATTATTGATTCAATTGGTTTCTTTAAATCGTGTTGTAAAGTAGTAGATTGGATAGAAGGATTTAAAATTCTTAAAAGATATTCTGCAAATGAATTAGTATTAAAGATTTCTGCATGATCCTCTTTAGGTGTATTTAAGAACTCTTTGATTTTTTGTTTCTGATCATCTGTTAGATAACCTTTAAATAGAGGCAATAGTGGAGTAACACCTAATGCATTTGACCAGTCATTAATAACTCTAGGATCTTCAATAACTTTCATAACATTACCGCTAGGTGCCATAACCTTAATATGAGTAAGAACCAGATGATTCTTAGGCATTCTATCATATGTTATTACACTGGGTTGATTATTAACAAAATATTGAAAACAGAATTTCCAGTTTTCAGGTATACTATTAAAGTTTTTAGAAACTACCGATTTAATGTAACTGATGGGTTTTTCATAATAGACCATAAGTGTCCTATCAATTAGGTTAATAGGTCTTTGGTTTCCACCTTTATAGAATTCCACGCCATCACCCTTTCGTTGAAAAGAAAAAGAAGATCCGGATAATTTTTCTGTTACTACAAGGTAGTCCTTAAAAAGATCATCTATAAGTTGCTTTCCTGAATCTTTATAAATCTGAGTTAACTCTTTCATTTGCTTATTTTTGATTATCAGTTTATATATTCTTTAGATTATAACCATATAGAAAAAGGGCGGTTATGTAGTCGCCCTTTATCATACTTTATAGCAGTTAGAGTATATACCCAAAACTCAAATGTTGGCTCCCTCTAGAGGTAAGCAATATAAGAATCCAGTCTATCTATCTTCCGTACTTAATAATACCTAATAATTGATTAAGTGGAGCAAAAGCACCAGTTAATTTATATAGCTTTCCGTTATATCTAAAGACAATACCTTCGCTTGGATAAATTGAATCAAGGCCACCGATTCGGTCAAGTTTAGCCAATTGGTCTTCAACCTTTTTAATTTGATCAACACCGCCACCTTTTCTAATTTTAGTAGTTTCAGTATCAAGATAAGCTCTTAATCTTTGTGCTTCATCAGATGGGTTTGCCGCAACAAAATTACTTGCATTCCTAATAATAGTAGCACCAAGCTCCAGGAATAGATCTTCAAAAGGTCTAATGTTTTCTTTATACTTTTTCTTAACATCTTCTTTATCATACTTCTTAACTAATGCAGCTTCATCTTTTCCGATTTGCTTTTCAAGAGATCTCATATTTAAGCTTTTCTTATCGCCGTACGCCCATCTCCGTAAAAGCCCTTCCTTAACATCTTGTGAAAGGTTAGGAAAGTCTGCATCAATCAATTCTCTCCACCACATTTCATGGTAACGAGAAACTTCATCACCGTCATTTAAACCATAACGATTTTGTAATGCAATAACTTTATCTTCAAACCTTTTCTTATTAGCGCTAAAATCAACATCTCTTTGTAGTTGAAGTATTCTAGGTGGAATAATCTTAAATGTTTTACCTATATCAGATTTTACTTTGGCTAAGATTTGTGGAATTTCTTTAGCAGGTCTACTATCCGTATCTAAGATATTCCCATCACCATCTGTTTTTGTAATATTATGAAATTGAATAACATCAGTATCATAGTTAATTACATTAGGATTTTTAGAATAGATAAGCTCCATATTCATAAAGTTCTTACCATTATCAAAAATCTCTTCTTGTTTTGGTTTAGGCAATTTAACTAAAAGACTAGCAAGATCTTTAGCAGCAAAAGTAAATGTATCTCTTACCATAGGAACATCATGAGATTCAAACTTTGATACGAATTGACTAAGACTCATAGGATCTTTTGTATCACCTGTATTTCTGGCAAACATAACATTACCATCTTTCATAGTAACAAATAAGTTTTGCCCATCGGTCTTTTCAATAGGATCCTCTTCAAAGTTCAATTCCCCGCGAAGTCCTGCATCAACGATCTTTTTAAAGTCACCGAAGGTTAATCCTTTATCATCATACGGATGGCTCATATGACCAGCTGCTCCGCCTTCAAAAAGAAATGGCTGGCTTTTATCGGCCAGCCATTCTTCAAACAATTTAATATGTTTCATGTAATTAGTTTATGTTATCCCATTGAAGATTGTAACGCCCCAACCATAGCACCGTAATCTCCGCTATACTTAGATTTTAAACCGTCAATAACTTCTTTTGCTTTGGCTTCATCAAAATCATCGCCGTGAGCATTTTTTAGAATTTCAGTTGCATATTCTTCAAATTCCTTATCAGACTTAATTTCTTTTTCTGATACTTTAGCTTCTTCAACAGTTTCCTCTTCTTCAGCTTCTACTTCTTCTTCTTCCTTTACAACAACAGTACCTTGTACATCGGCTTCATCTTTTGCAGTTTCTGGTGCAGTGGTAATGTTTTGGTCTTTAGTAACCAATTCTTCACCCTTTGAATCAGGCTCTTCTTCAGGCTTACCCATATCCATAATATCACCTGCAATACCTGCGGCTGATTCAGGACCGTCACCTTTTGCAACCTTAATCACAATGCCGTTTTGATCAGCCGTTTCATCTTTTAATTCAGGACCGTTATCAACTTCTTCAGTAACCTCATCTTCATCAGATTCTTCTACCTCTTCGTCTTCTTTAGAACCGTATGCTTCATTAACAAATTTAGAGAAAGACATAATTCTTGATTCGTCTTTCTTGTGATGCATATCCTCATCCTCTAATTCGTCTTCTTCTTCCTTATCATCAGCAGCATCTTTTTTCAAATCTTCTATATGAGCATAGTCATCTTTTGCTGCGTCTTTATCATGTTCAATTTCTTCTTCTTCATCTTCTTCAGCTAACGGATCAGCAGAAGCAGCAATAGGAGCAGCGTAATCTTCTGGCTCCTCATCATCATCATGATACTTAACATTCTTATTAACAGTAACTTCCTTTTCTTTAATGAAATCTTCAAATGCCATTATTCTACGAGTAGCAGCAGGAGTATCTTCTTCCTCTTCTACATCAATACCTGATTCTTCGTCATCACCTTCAGCAGGTACTTCATCAGTAACAGGTTGATCATCAGTAACATTTTCACCGGCTTCATCTTCAACGTCTTTAGGTTCTCCTATTGCATTTACTTCATCCTCGATGTCTTCAGCAGTATCTTCTTCAACTTCATCCTCTTCGGCAACTTCGCCGGTTCCACCTACTTCTTTATCTTCTTCTTTTTCGCCTTCTTCGCCTTCTAATGATTTAGGTTCGCCTTTGGCTTTGCTTTCATCTTCAATATCCTCTGCTCTATCTTCTTCAATTTCATCTTCAGATATATCTTGCTTTGGAGTAAAGTCTTTTAGTAATGCTTCTAATTTAGACAAAAGATTCTTTTCTTTCTTTAATTCTTCGACACTTTCGTAACCCATCTTTTTAACAAGATCCATTACGGCGTCTTGATTGACTTTAGCAGATTCATTAAGCGAATCAGTTGCCGTAGCAATCGTTGAAAACTTTTTGATTGGTTTCATGTTAATTTATCTTTTTTTGATTCTTTTTTTATATATCCATGTCCCATGTGAAAGATATTCTATATTAGAATCTAACATTCTGAACTTCAAATGGGAATTTTTCTTCTTTATATATTTTTCGGCGTTCCATACCATGACGATAAATGTAATTCATCCAATCATGGTCATCAGCTTTATATCTAAAGTCATCAATAAAATCATAAATCTTAACAGTATCTTTAGATGCATGCTTTCTTAATCCACGACCAATTGACTGTCTGATAATGACTTCAGATTTAAATGACTCGGTAAAAAATATGTTATGTATGTTTTTAATAGAAATACCTGTAGAGAATGTTCCGTATGAAGCTACAATAATAACATCATCATTCTTTTCCATTCTGCTTTTAAACTCTTCTCTAAAATCAGACTTTACTGAACCATCTACATAATAGACCTTTTTATCGGTTATAGTTCTAAGCTTTTGATATATCTTTTCACCGTATGCTATTTTATGGAATAGCACTAATGAGTTGGATGTTGACTTTTTAATTACTTGGCAAATAAAGTCTAATCTTTTTTCACTTTCATTAATAAAGTTCTGTTCTAGACTAAACAGTTTTTGTCTATCATAAGGGTTTTTAGATAGAGATGAAAATGCTTCCTTTTGCGCATCGGTTGCATATTCCATGTGGATTTGTAGTACTTTACATTTTGCAATATAACCTTCATCTTGTAAATGAGCGGCTTTTACTTGAGTAACTAAAGGGCCCATTGCTGACATTAAACTTAGCCTATTAACAGTTCCTCTTTTAGGAATAGTTCCACTAAGACCAAATCTATAATCACAATGCCAGCACATATCCATAATCTTTTGGATTGAATTTGCTTTGGCTTTATGAGTCTCATCTACAAAGACCGCATCAAATTGGCTAAAGTATTCTTCATCCTTTTTGGTCAATGACTGATATGTACCAATTACAACATTAGAACTTTTTCGTATCTTAACGCCTGCGTATATCTGTTGAATCTTAATAGGTACCCTACCTTTATTGTATTCTTCAAAATCACCAGTTGCCTGTACAACCAAACTAACATTAGGCACAATCATTAAGATTTTCTTTTTACCTAACTGTTCCATCATGTAAGCAACAACCATAAAAGAGATAAGGGTTTTACCTGCAGATGTAGCTAATTCAGCAAGGCATCTTCTATACTTAAGAATTTTTAACGCGGCATCAATTTGATAGTCTCGTGGTTTAATATCAGAGTTCTTAAAAAAGTCATCAACCCATTCCCTAAAGACATCCTCAGTAATAGAAGTATCAAAGATATCAGTTATTCCATTTAAGGTAAACTGGTAATCATATTCTTTACAAATATCAATAACTTCTTTCCATAAACCTGCAGGAATTTTATTTCTTTTTATGAATGAGATATTTCCATCCCAAACTTTCTTTTTGACTAATGGGTGGAATCTCCATCCTTCAATCTTCTTTGTAAGACTAGATTTTAACTGCTCATATTCCATCTCGGTACATGAGTCAATTACTAAAAACTTTTTATTTTCTGATAACGAAAGTTCCATTAAAATTCTTTATCATCTAAGCTAATACGATTCCTAATAGCAAAGGCCATATTATCCAGCGTTTTGATACATTCATAGTAATAATCAATATGAGATTGTAACATGTCTATTTGGGTCCTAAGCGAGGCTAAGTCTGCTTTAATGAATTGATTTTTTTCACCGTTGGTTAGCTTAATATCATAGTTAACAGAATATTCTCTATACTGTGATTTGTAATACTTATCCCAAGTAGCGTTTCTTTTATATATTGTTGTCTTAAAATCAGTAACCTTATCTAAGAGTATCTGTCTATAAGATAGCATTCTTACTTGGCATTCTGATAATTCGTTCATGTTTTTAAGCTTACTTACAAGATCTTTGATCTTTTCTTTCCAATCTTCACGATCTTTAGTTAGTCTTTGTTCTAACTGTTCGTTAGCTTCTTTAATTTGTGTATCGTCAAATGCCATTAAAATATACCTTTATCGTTGTTAGTCTTTTTATAATTCTTAATCTTAGGTTGAAACTTTTTCTTAGGCTCAGGTAATGTAAAGCTAGTATCAAATGAATCTACTTTCATCTTACCAAATTTAGTAAAGAGTTTAAGTTTCTTTTTTGAAGTTTCAAAGTCTTTGTAAAAATCATCAAATTGTTCAGTCACAAATTCATTATAATTTTTTATCATACGAAAATTAAATCTAAATGATTATTTGTAAAATATTTATCCAACTGACTTAGACACCCAGTTCTATGTTTGTATTCATACATAACCAGATCGTTTAAGTCTTTAACCTTTTTTGATGGTATTCTAAAATCCTTTAAAAACTTATCCCACATAAAGACAGTATTACCTGACTTTAGTTTTTCAATCATTCTTGTCTTTCCTTCTATATCATTATCAAAGAAATACCTAACTGTTGGAATATCATTAAAATCCAGTATTTGCTTTTTTACACCGGTTAAACCGATTGTGTTTGTCATAAACATAGCATCTATAGGACCTTCAAATACAGTAAAGTCTCTACTCATATCTGCAGTAAGAATTCCAAAGATCATAGATATCTTATTTAGAGAATCCATTTCTTCTTCAGATACATTAAGTGGTTTTTTAAGCCTATCATAAATCCTTTCAATATTCCAGGTTTTATATTTAGGACCACCACCCTCTCCTGATAAATCCCTAGTCTGAAAACCTATAATCTTATTATCAGAAGTTAAGTTAAAAACATACAGCTCCTTTCGTCTAGGATCATACCCAAAGTATTCTGTTTTATGATGAAGTAATCTACTCTTAAGATAAGGATATGCTCTGTAGGTAAGAGAGTTAATTGGATAGACATTAAAGCCTAATGCAATTTCATCAAATGTTAATGAGAGATCTTTAATTTTTTCAAAGAGATGAAATTCTAAAGTTTCACCTAATGAGAAGCTTTTTCGGTTTTCTTTAATGAAGTTTAAAACATCAATACGGTCTTCTCCTTCAAAATTTAAATTATGATCCTTTAGAAAAACATCTAAACTTACATGAGCTGAGCAGTTGTAACAGTGAATGTATAAATCATTCCAATAAAGGTTACCTCTTTTCTTTCTTTCATTATCAGTAGAATCACCACAGTAAGGGCATGCAAAATTTAAACGTTCTCTTCCCTCTAAGACTCTTCTTTTTTCAGGATGAGAATGGGTTTGATGAAGAACTCGGACTACCTTATCGATAATCCGAGCCTTCATCTCAGAAGATATTACTCCTTCTGTTCCCATAGGATTAAAGATCTAATCCGTTAATGAAATCATCAAAGTCATCTCCACCTGAAGAGCTTTCGGTAGATGAAGCAGTTTCGGTTACAGCTTCAGCAGCCTTTTCAGCCTTCTTAGGTTCAGGTGCAGCTTGTGGTTTGGTAACAGTTTCAATAGCCTCACCTGGATTACTGAACTGAGAAAGAACGTTCATAACTTTAGTTCTCTGTTCATCATTCCATGGTCGGTAATCGAAGTTAGCCAATTCAGGTGCATCCTTAACATAATCCAAAATTGCAGTTCTCCCTGCGTCATCAGCGGTTACAGATTCTCCGTTGATTGTCATAGCAGAACGAGAGCCTTGGAATTTACATGAATCGTAGTTAGGATAACCACCTTTCTTAGAAATAATCAATTCAAAGTTCTTACCTTCGAATGGATCAAACACTTGTGTAGGTTCATCAAACTGTGGGTTAAGTTCCTCATCAATTTTAGCTTTAATTTTGTAGCCAAATTTCATTACTTTAATTTGACCTTCAAGCTCCTTGTTTTGTGGATCTTTAACAATTTGTACCAGTGCGTAAAATACTTCTCTACGCTTAAGTCCCTCTGACATCTTTTTATCTACAGCCGATTCAGAGTTTCTAAGTTTGAAGAACATATCCTGTACCGGACATTTGTCTCCAACGGTAGATGGTGAATCTGCGTAGAATCCGTTGCCATCTCGGTCTTCTAACCAATAGACATACTTACGAACGAAAGGTTTGCGTGGATTTTTTACGTTAGGTAGAAACCTAATTAATGAACGGTAGGTACCGTCTTGTCCCTGATCGGGTTTTGGTGAATACAGATCGCTACTTGGTGCGGGTCTGTCTCCAGTGTCAAGGTCATTGACGCTTACACTGAAAATGTCGAATTCATTTGCCATTTTAATTGCCTTTTTTTAAGTTTTACTTTTTGTTAATTTAAAAGCCATAACTTAGCATTGCCTATTTGCGTGCCCGGGAATTGCCAATATACTTTGCCTTGTTAGTGCCAGTTTAAAAGTCCCTGAATAATCAGTTCCTTTGTTATTTATATATTCATATCTATACTTAGTTTCACACTAACAAGAAAAAAATTAAAAATGCCAAATCCCATCACCGTCTCCTTTAAACGCTAATATTTTCCAATCTAAATCAGTTGATACTATCTCATTTTTCCAGAGCCAGTATCTAATGATCCTTTCATTACTTTTAGAAGTATTCTGTGTGTTATCTTTAATGTATTCCCAAAACTCTATAAAATCATTAAGTCTATTAATACCAAAAGAAAAACAAAAACTCGCAGTCCAATTCATTTCATATTCTGTCTGACCAGGCAACATCATATCAGGATAAGCTAGTATTGTATCATATGGATTATCATAATCCCATATTCTCTTAAAGTAAACTCCATCTTTATCATTTAAACCACTACCACAATTATCGCTTAAGTTATATCTACCTGATAGTTTTGTCACAAAGTCGTATTCCTTTAGTTTATGGCTATAATGATTTAAGAATGTAGAATATAAGACAGCTTCGCAGTGTGATTTATTATGATGTGTATTTATAACCTTGGCGGCATCTTTATTTAAGTTTTCAATTCTTATACATTCTAAATCTTTATATCCCCAGATATTTATTATAAAAGACAAATGAAGATCAGCAGAAGATTCTTTTAATGATCCATCTACTAAATAAACCTTTGCATTTGGATACAGTAAGTAAACTGAATTTATTGCTAATAAAGTCTCTACCATTCTTTCTTTATCAGTTTGAGTACTCCTGGTATCCATGTAATCAAATCTCCCTTTACTAGGTGAGACTACAGATCCTATTATAAATACATGTTTCATGAATCAAGAATAATTGCAGTTATATCATTCTCACGGATACTGAAAATCTTTTCTCCATTAAACTCAAATTCAGTTCCTGCCATGTCATGAAAGAATACTTTAACACCTACTTTAAAATCACTATCCTTAACCTCATCGCCTACTGAAATGATTGTACCTGAATACGGTGGAGCATACTGCCCTTCGGTTTTTGGCATGTATATACTTCCGATTTTTTCAGGTTGTTCATCTTTTTTAAGAAATATTCTATTTTTTATTGCCTTTACCATGATTTTCTGAAACTAAGTTCTAAACTCTATATATAAAATTTAACTGATTGATTGAAAGAAAAGTATCTATTTACTAGCATTTAAGTATTATGTGGTTTTAGGATTGTGGATTGTAAGTATACTGTGATCTCATCCTTTTTCTTTATTTGCATTTAAAATAAAATACGCATCTATTAAATCATCCAAAGGCTTGGGGATCTTTTCTGAAAAGTCTTTACCTTGAGTCCACTTCCACAATTCAGTTTTTCTCAGGTTCTTATCATTAAGTACATCATCTTGAAATGCCTTAGCCATATAGTGCTTGTTTGCATTACCTTTACCTGCTAGCTTTTTAATATGAGAAGGTTGGTAAATTGATATCTTATTGACACCCCATGCATTAACTAGCCTATTTCTTAAGAATGTGTTATACTGTACAATGTCAATAAATGAATTACCTTTAGAACCGTAAGAGAACCCTTCAAGAGAAACTTTATGTGAGTCTGTTCCAAAGAGTGTTATTAAGATATTTCCAATAAGATCGGCTATAGATTGACCGTCTGTCATTTTCTCTCGTTCTCTAAGTAAAAAATCCTTACTTGCTACATGCCTATAATAAGGAAAGCCTATTATGGTTTTACTGTCCATCAATTCTTTATGAACTGAAAATGCTTTAGGTATTTTACGGCCTTCTTCATCCCAGATACGATTACCGTAATTAAAGAAAGTTATAAACTTATATTCACCTTGATGGTTCTGTACACAAACACCTGGGCTATTGAGAGAAAAATCAATTCCTGTATAAATCACTTAGATAAGATTAAAGTCTCTTACCAAGAACCGCACCTAATGCAGCTCCTACTAATCGACTGGTTAGAAGATCATATAGAGCACCCTTCTCAATTCCTAATACTTTAGCAATTGCTTTACCTACCGCCTTTCCTAAAGCAAAACCAGTAAGACCACCTAATACTGAACCTAAGATACCCTCATTAACAACTTCTTCCATTACTTCTTCAAGATCACGACCACTTTCATGTTCTTTCATTATGCGATCAACCGCTTCATCGATTGCAGCTTCCTGCTCGTGGGTTAATGATTCGTTTAACAAAGCCTCAATATCTACTGAGTCATTATGGTTTTCGGTAAGGTAATCTTTAAATGTTTTCATTGTACTCTATTTCCTTTGTTTATATATTAGGTAAGATTAACTGCTATATTAAGTATGTTATATGTGAAGTTAATATCAAAGGTTTGGAATTCTACTGTATTGCTTGAAAAGTTTAAATCTAATGCACTTACACCGGTCATTATCATATCTTTTAGCTGAACGGTAACAAAAATATTTCCTTCGCCGTCTAACATTTGCAAACCTACACCTTCTGGTACGAACGGATCTTTACCTGATAGCTTATAGTAATAGTCAAAAGTTTCAACAGCCATCCAATAATTTATCCACCCATCAAATGCTTGCATGGTAACAGTTAAAGTTTTATCAAATAGCTCTTGTGTAGGTAAGCTACTTCTAAAGCTCCTAGTATTACCTGGGAAGTCATTTTGTGTAACAGGATCAAAAGATGGGCCTGGTAAATTCATTGACTGTATTCCGTAATTAAAATAGTCAATAGGTTCCTTTATAAGACCACCAGGTATCCTATTTAGATAAGGCCTATACTTATTTGAAATTTCCTTTGGAATAAAAGTTCTAGGAAACTCAAACCTAAATTGATTATTTCTTGCGCTTAATATCATATCTTACTCTGCTATGAACCCGCCGCTGCCGCTCCTAGATTGGCTAAGACCTGATGCAACATTTAATTTTCCTGTTACTGGAGTTCTTTTAGTATTAAATTCCTGTAAATTATTAGCGGCCTGTTTGAAGTATCTTTTTTCTTTTTTCTTTGATGTTTGAATTTGTGCCTTTTTCCGTATTGCAGTAACCTGTTCCCTTTTCTTTTTATTTGCATCAGCTAAAGCCTGGGCTTCTTCCGCTTCCTTTAGAGCCAGTTCAGATTCTGCAGATCCTAGCTTATCGGTAAGAGTTGCTACTTCATTAGTGAGAGATAAGTTAGATGCTTCTAATGCTTGTATAGTTGCAATTTGTTCTTCATCCAAAGATATCATTTCAGCTAATTGAGTATTAAGCCTTTCTATCTCAGACTGTAATTTAGCAAGTTCTTGTGAATATAGCAATGCCTGTTCATTTAACTTAGAAGTCATTGTTTGTTTGGCAGCATCATTTAAGCCTAAGAATGTACCTGTGTACAAAACGCTTTCATCACTTACACCGCTTTCATCCTCCATTCTTGTAGAGATATAAAAGTTATTATTATCCAATGATAAAATCTTCTTTGAATTTTCTTTATCAATTTTAAAGAGTACTTGACCCTGGGAAGGATCCACTTCTTGTACCCTTGTAAAATTAGGAATTCTTATTTCATCATTTTCACCAACAAAAACTAAAGTAAGAGTACCTACATTACTTAAGTCAATCGGCTTATCCACCAATTCACTATTTTCACCAGTCTCATCAAACAGCGTAAAGATAATGTAATCATCAAATGGTGATATTCTAATAACACCATCACCCTGTGGTAACGGCTCGGCCGTAGGATTGAGAGTCGTAAACTTTTTATAGTATTCTCTTTCCTTTTTTGTTACTGATATGTTAGTCTGTACTGCCATCGTCTTCGGTTAATGTTTGTATTTTTGCTGGTGAAATTGCAGCCTTTACATTTAATCTATCCCTAAATGAAGTAACATACTTGGTCTTAACTACTAATTGCTCTACAATTTTTTCTGATGTTTCCCCTGGTCTAGTTCCAGAATTTCCATTATTAACTATGATGTTACTTCCATCATCTTTAGATATCTGATTATAGACATTTGCAACTGTAGGTACTACACCTAAGTTTATCTTCATTAATCTTCTTCCGTATTTCTTAACATCAAATGAAGTTAAATTTGCTTGTTTAATTATCTGTGTATTATCAGCTCTATTATAAAGTCTTAATAAGTAATTTATTGAAAAGGATGCAGCAATTGAACTATTTAGTACAATAGGTCTAAATAGGATAGGATTATCAAAGTTTGTGGTTTGTGTATATACCTGAGTACTGGTTTTGGTAAAGTTAGTACCTATCTGTTCACTTACATTAATTTCATGGAATACAACATAGTCACCACCTGATGAATTAAGTTGTGCAATGAAATTAGAAAAAGTAGAACCGGTCACCATCCCAGTTAGCTCAAAGTAATCTCCACTATCCGATTCAACCACACTTGCATAAAGATCATCATAGATGTCTCTGTTTGCAATAGTAACTGAATTAATTTCTTCTACATTATAATAGCTATAACTGTTTTCAACTATAGTTTCATAAATCCCAGTAGCCTTAAGTGTAATAGTAGGAGTACCTAAAAAGCCTTGTCCTTCTGTTAACTTATAACCTAGACCGTTAGGTACAGCATTATTAAATCCATTATTCATAAAGTAAAGAGAAGGTACACGCCATTCAATATAAGTAGCATATAACTTGTCATTAATTAGAATTGGATCAGGATTAAATACAGGTGTATCCGTCTTTAAGAAATTTATAGACGATAAGTTTAGCATCTTACCATCTCTTCTAGGAACTAGTGTTTCAAAAATAATTCCATCAAATCCAGTAAAGCTAAATCCTGAAATAAAATGGACCCTTATCTTATCATATGCAATCAGCTGCTGTGGGCTAAAAGATTGTAAAAGACTTGCACTATCTGTTAAGAGTGGGTCAAAATCATTATAAGGAACACCTATGTCAGTATCTAAATAAGCATACTGTGTTTTATTTTCATTGATGGCAGCTACAGATATATCACGATAGTTACCCATCTCAGCTGCAACCGCATCAGTATTAAATAAGTAACTACCACCCGTATGACCATCTCTCATGATCTCAATAGGGTATGTTGCTGTACTAAACTCTGTTGGATTAGACTGGCTAGTGTAAATATACTCAATAAGTATACCGTCTGATATTTGTATAAACTTAGATGATTCCATTCTAACTATTTATTTACCATTGCAAAAACTTAGGAGTATAACCTAGACCTATACCTACATACGGTGTAAATCCATTGCTGCCATACCCAACGCCTAGCTGTAATCCAATGCCTAATGTTTTTCTATTTTGTTTTTGGAGATCTAAAAAACCTTTACTCGTTTGGTCTATTAGTATTCCTTGTGCGCTATTAAAAGTTGTTCCTGGGTAATCAGTTTCAAGATTTACAAAAACCTCTTTGGTTTCTCTATCTCTCAATATAGAAGCAGTTAACCAAATGTTCTGGTTAAGATCAATAGTAGCATTACCTAGATCTATTGTACTGTCATGTGCTTCATAAGGTACAATAATACCAATCTCTCTAGAGCTATTACCCCAAGTAGCAGAGTCCTTAATTTGAAATGCTGAACTAAAATTACCAATGATAGTATCAACCACGGTAACAGGTACTTCAACAATAACCTCCTTAATAACAGTCTTGGTTTCTATTATTGTAATAGGTGGTTTATTTTTTTCATACTCAAGTGTTTTCCCTAGCTCATCAATAGTTAAGGTTAGTGCCATGATCTCAGCTTCAGCATTACCCTTCTCATTAATGTAGTTTTCAATTTCATCCAGTGAAGCTTTCCAATTATTCTCTATTCTTGTAGCTTCTCCTTTAGCTTCAGTCGTAGCTTGACACTGTCTTAAAAACAAAATACATAGCACAACAATACCACCTAGTAAAAACATTCTAGTATTTTTAGGATCAGTAATTACGCTTAATATGTTTTTAAGTATTATCATATACCCTCTTCATAGATCTGTAATAGCTTATAAGGAGTAACATTACTTTCTCCGTATTTTTCTATTAAGCTATCCATAAACTTTTTTTCCTTTCCTTTCATTTGCTCAAGCTCAGTAAAAAGACTATCTCTCTTTTCCGCCAAACTTTCAATACTCTTTTGCATTAGGTCAATAGAAGTTTCAATTTCCTTATACCTGTCTACAAATTCTTTAAGCTCTTTTCTTTCTTTTTTATTCATTATGGTAACATATATTGTATTGTAAATCTAACACCACTACCATTATTACTAACGGTACTTGCGTATGGGTTCCCGACCCAAATACCACTACCCCATTTAAAGGCTAACCCATTTGTACCAGCAGCGAAGGCTTCTACTGGCATCATCCGAAATGCATAAGATCCACCTGCACCAGAAAAGAGTGTACCACTTCCGTGTAGAACTGTAATGTTGCCTGATGATGGCTTAAGCGGTAATGGCCATATACGCTGAGTAGCATTAGATCCACTAGTCGTAGCAGTTCCGCTAAATGTAACATTACGACCTACTCTTATCCATTGCCCTGTTATAGAACCTCCACCCGTAATTGTATTAGATGGTCCAAATTCTCCACTTGCAAAAATACCTCTAGTTCTCTCAGGGTTAGATGCATATAATGGTGTTGAAGGCGGTGTGATCGCGCTGGTGTGATCTATATGAATATTACCTTCCGCATACCAAGTAAACTGTTGCCCATTATAATTAGTGGCTTCATTAACACCATACGAAAGTAGTTGTAACTTGTCATCATCAGCATCCATTCTTATACCTACAGGTCTGGATTTAGGGGCTATAACTAACCCATTAGTACCAGCAGCTGTAGCGGTACCCCTATTAATAATAATGTTATCATTATCATTAGACAGTGGTGAATAATCATCAGTACCTACCTGTGTATGAAATTCTATTGCTTTATCATCAGTACTATTTGTAAATTTAACAGCACCGTTTCTTGCATCACCTTGTACTGATGAATGATTACTTGATACTGCTAAAGTATAACTTTGCGCGGTAATTGGAATATCAGCATCAGCTGGTTGTTTGATATAAACCCAACCCCTGCTGGATCCGCTAGAATCACCGAAGTTAACATGGGATGAATACTGATATGTAGAGCCATACGGCTCGTACCCCAATATAACTCTACCATTAGACGAAATTGCAGACGCTTTTATACCACCAGATATATAAACATCCCCACCACTTTGTAAAGCTGTAGCATCACCACCTAAAATAGCTACCTGACGACCTATACCTGATAAACCAAAACCAGTAGCAAGTGAATTTCCTGACCCACCTTTAATAGTTAACATATCTCTTGAGGCAGGTGCTGATGAACCAGCTACAGGTCCAATTATTGTAGGCGATGTCGCTGTAGCCGAACCGGGTGTACCAAACTCTATCCATGAAGCCGTTGCTGCACTTCCTGAGCCTATAGGTTTAATACTCATCACTGACTCAGAATTAATCATGCTTAATCCTGTGCCAGTTTTACCGTAACCAACAAAAACACCATTTTGCGTCACAGTTAATCCTCTGGCTTCATTACCTGTATTTTCTACATAAATCTGAATTCTATTGCTTAACCCACTAACCCCAGTCGGTACGTCTTCTAATGCTATTCTATTATCAACATTACCATCAAAATAGATTCTCTCAATACCTGATCCATCATCACCAATAAACTTATTTCCTGACATGGCTACCAATGCACCGGTATCCTGTATTTCCCATGTACTTGATTGTATACCTGCAGTACCATCCCATCTAACTATTCTATTATTAGTGCCAGTATCGGATGTTAAGCTTGTGCCGTTCCAGCCTAGTATACCTGGGCTAAAACTACCACCTGTTGATAGTGTTCCTAGTTTACCACTAGAACTTATACCTAATAAACCGGCTGGTGTAATAGGCACAGATTGAAGTCCTGGGAAATTCCACTCACCACTTAAAGATTCTATATTAACTAGGTCTTTTGCTATTAGCTTCACCTTACCACTATCAAGTACAATGCTACCTTCTTTAAGTGTTGCGACTGGCAACGTAACATTACCTGCAGAAATAGATGCATCCTTGCTACCTAAAATATTCATTTCATATTTAGGAAGCTTAGATGAATTAACCACATTTAGATTAATAGTAAAATCAGATACATCAAGCGGACCTGTAAGAGTAGGCCCCAGAGTACCAGTAGTAAATGAAATTGATCTACCTGCCCTAAAACTTTGTCCTTTTTGTAAAGTATAGAGGTTAAATCCATAAGTATCTTGTAAAGATCCAATTGTTCCTGTAACAGATTTAGGTACATTTATAACAATAGAATCATCAATACCTAAACCTATTGAAGATAGATTAGCTAAAGCCGATTGTTCATAATTATCAGCAGCAACTGCCCCACCACCCATAAATTTAATCGCAGACGCCGAACTATCTTTTTGATGAACTAGCATACTTACGACAGATGCATCGATACTACCAGCCATTGTATTGTTAAGCTGGAATGCAGGAGTAAATGGAATTCCTGGATTAGCAGAAACATCGCCTGGGCCAACCGCGCCTATTAGAGTAGCAGCAACACCTTGGTTACTAACTGTTATTCCTGTTGTTATTGGAGCTGGGTATAAAACATTTTGGTAAGTAGCTGCATAATTAGGATATGGGTTATTTCCAAACTGTGACCACCCAACTGATGCACCAGAAGGACCAGCTGGTCCTACTAGGTTTATTCCAGTATTAGTCCAAGTTAATCCTGTAAATTCCCATACATCACCGTTACTCTGTAAGTAGTAATCAGCAGTTAGCGGGGTTAAAGTAGGTGGCACAACATTAGGATCGGCAGTACCTTCATACCACTCAGTTCCTCTTTCTCCTCTACCGCCTATAGGTCCTGGAGGTCCTAACGGTCCAGCAGGTCCAACTGGCCCACCGCCGTTAAGTAGTAATTGATCAAAGTTAAAATTGATCTTATCAACTACTTGCGAAATAGTATCGGAGGCAAGTAATTCCTGTATTGTTATTGCCATTTTGTTCTTATTTTTTAACTATAGTTATACTAAACCCAAATGATTCAGTAAACCCTGTCCTTTTGTTATATATTAGGCTCAGATCAAATAGGTTGGTATTAAGTAGCTTTGATCCAACCGCCGTGTTAATAGTTAATCCGCTGGCTGCCTTTTCCGAATTTGTTAATGCAGCAGTTGAATAATTTAACGGTAGATTTTCTCTAGTACTCTTAACGTAAAAATCAACATTTGCTATTTTGTATAATTGTAAGATATTTTGTCTAATGTATCTTTCAACATCATCATCTAAAGTTTCAATATCTGCATAACTAAATTCAGGCTTAATATACTTTTTAAACTGTTCTTTAATAGGTCCAAAGAGATACTCAATTAGTCTCTTCTGAATAAACATATAGAACTTAACATAAGTATCATTTTCCTCTGTCATAAAGTTACCTTCTATAAGAGACGGTTGTTTAATAGCATCTTTAATAAATTCCTCAGAATGTATAAAAGTTTCAAGTTCAATTTGTTGTGGGACCTTTAAATACTTAGAACCAAAGAATGATTTTCTTTCAGTCATTGCTCTTGTACCAATAACTGATTGTATTTGGGATTTATCAATACTCTTTCTAAAATATGCAGGTTCCCAGTTTGAAGAGAATGTATAAAAATCTCTACTAAAAATACCTACTTCATTAATAAGTGGATATAAACTTAAGTATGCGCTATCAGTAGAAAGCTCTAATACTGTTGAAGGATCTTCCTCATTAACTTTATGATAAAAAAGATTTCTAATTTGTCCAAACCTTTCAGTGTCGCTACTATTGAATTGTGTGTTTGCATATCTACACAACTCCATAACTTTATACTTGTAAACTTCATCAGGTATTGGACCACCTGTACTACCCGTTCCAGTACTACCCGTTCCAGTGCTACCTGTTCCAGTAGATGTATCAAAGTCAATATTAATATAAGGGTCTCTAAAGAAGAATATATCTAACGAAGTTGGCTCATAATAACCGGCATGTCTACCAATAGGTGTAACTCTAGGTTTAGTTTGTAATGATAAGTCATATCCAATAATATCAGTCAAGTTAAACACTGTAGGTTTGGCAGGATCCGGTAAGACACCAATGTATACAGATTTAATAATATCTTCTTGTGCTCTAAGTTCAATAGAAAATGTTTGTGCTAAATCTCCATTATTATCTAGGATCCTATTACCTTCTTTATCAATAGTTTCATAGACAATATTAGGTGCACCTTGATTAACATTTTTAAAAATAGAAGCAAAGCCAACATCGGTTAATCTAGACGTATATGCATTAAAACCGCCGCCGACCGTAAAGTAACTTGATTCTAATAACTCCAACGAACTAGGGGTTGGGCCACCAGGTATATAAGGGGACCCGTTAAGAGTAATGGTTGTAGCAAAAAACTGTGAATCAGAAACAACCCTCTGTATTCCACTAATCTCATATATGTCGGATCCAATTTCAAATTTTATTGGATTAAATTGTCCATCACTACCTATTGTAATATCACGCAAAAATCTAGGAGGTATACCATTTACATCAACCACACCCTGTACAAGATAGGCTTGTACCGTAGGATTAAATGAAGTAGCTAAAAAGCTTATTGCACCCTGTACGATACCACGCTCATATAAATATCCTTGTCCTGATACCTGGATAGGTTGGCAGTCTTGTGTTTGATAATCACTTTCAAATGAATACAAAACCGTTCTATCAATACTCTGTGAACCCTTATTAACACACTTGTTTTCTAGTGTAAGAAAGATTAACATTACAACAGTTTTCCACTTATCATTCTTGATAAATTTAATTTGTGTCTCAGGCTTATCAGGTGCATTTGGTATAAGCATTACCGAAAACCTATAATCATTAAATCTACCATCATTAACATATGATAATGATTTTGCATTAAAGTTAGGTTTCTTGTTTATATCTGCTTTTGGTTTTGCAATTATTCTAACACCTCTTAAAAAAGCTTCAGCAAAATTCTTTTCATCGCCTCCACTAAATCTCCCATATCTAAGTTGCTTATCTATTAAGTTTATCTGACCGCCGGTAGTAAACTTATCAACTATAAAGTAATCATTAAAGTAATCCTTGTCAATTTTCTGGAATGTACCTGGTGAATATACTGAACCTGTGAAAGGATTTTCTTCAGTAGAATCTACTGGTGCATTATCTATATAACTCCATGAACTCTTAATGGCTTCATTATCAAAATAATCAGGAAACTCACATAAGTAATACCATTCATGTGTGAAGCCTAGTGGATCTTGCCCTATAGAATATTTTGACGGCGCAAAATTATTTTGCCCGAATGCTTCGCTTAAGTTTAAACTATACGGAAGATTTCTAACATTCTTACCGTCATTTAAGTATGACCATTTGTTTATGTAAGGGATTACTCTAGATGCAACGGCCTGTTGTTTTAAATAGTTTTCTTCAAGCCTATCATACTCAGAATTAATAATAGAATCAAAAGATTGATCTGGATCTGAGTCTTTTAGCAATCCTATAAGTGTAGCAAAGCCACCATCATCATAATAAAACTCTCTAATTTCAGGATTACTTCGCCCAAATAAGCTATTTTTGTAGTAGTATTCTTCATAAGATAGCTCACCCATTTGGCTAAACATTGTGCTATAGAAATCATAGTCAAAATCTCTTATAGGAAATATTGAAAATCTACCAAACGAAGGTCTATAATCAGAATACAGTGCAACTTGACCACTTCGCGTAGTTTCAATTTGATTATCGTTAAGAGTTATAATTACATTCGTGTCAATATTATTATAACCAATAATTTTACCACTACTGTTTTTTATCGGCTCCTCTAAATAAGGCACCCAATCACCTATCTGGGCAAATCCATCTTTAGACTGAACATAGTTACCTTTTACGAACCGATCCTGATCTCCTGCTGTAACTTTAAGTAAAGAACCGGTTACGTCATTTCCACCTACAAAGTTTTCATTAGGATTATTTACCGATGTTGATGGGTAGGTTGATATAGCATTAACCATTAACGGATAATCAGTAAAATCTAATTCAAAATTAAGTCTATTAAATCTTGATCCACTAAATCTTGACTCTACATAAACCGTATCATTATTATATGAAGCTTCAAAGAATCTCTTCTCTTTAGGTATACCTATATTTATAGCATTTGTTATGGCTTTTGCAATTTCTTGCGGGGTTCCATTAGGATTAAAGAAATGATATTTACTTTGTCCTACATTAGGTACTTCGATTGAACTAGCAGCCACTTCACCAACTCTATTATTGCTATCATAAAAAGTAATCTTAAAACCATCCACTAATTCATTAGTAATCTTAAAGCTACATGTTGATTGCCCTTTTCTCTGTATTATGCTAGCATTGGCATAGGTATCAGGTGTTTTAAACCCTGCAAGTTTTGATATATCAATTGTTTTGTCAAACAATCTTATTTGATTATTTCCCCAAGTTGAACCCTTCTTGATAGTATGAAAGTCGTTATTCTTATCTTTAACATAAAATATGGATTCAACTTCATTAACTCTATTAGGGGTGGGTAGACCAGTAACGGTTGTAGTTTTTGAAGGGTCAAGAAAAACTAATACACCGTTACTATTTTCAATCTCAAACGGCGTGTTTAATTGTTCAGATACTTCTTGGATAGTTTTAATTTTCGGTAGCTGTGTCTTTTCGGTATTCTTAAAGAAGCCTTCTCCTGATATATCAAACCTACCTTCTTCTACTTCATTTACATATAATCCAAAATATCTATTAATAGAATAATCAGGCGCGTCTTTATCGGAAAACAAAAATTCAAGGTTAATTAAGTTTGCTAAAAGAACACCGTTTCTTTCAAATCCTTGAGTAAAGAAAAATTCATTTTGAATAATCGTTGAATCCTGTGCAACAAGATCATCGTATGAATAGCTACCTGCTGAGGTAAAGCCACCTTTCTTATAATTAATACCATTCCACTGTATCGGTTCATCCTTTCTCCAGCTAACGGTCAACGGCGACTTAGGGAACGATTCTAGGTTACGGTAATTTCTAATATAAGATCCAAGTAAACTATTAGAGCTTAAGTCAAATGTTTTAATTGCTGTACAATTCTCTAATACATTTTTTGTAAAATTAGCTGATGTTTGTGCATTAAGATAATCTGCGTTTTCTAATTCAGCATTAATGTTATTAACGGCTGCAGGATTATCAATTCTAAATACAACAAAGTAATTGGGTATTTGTTCATTTAGCCATAAAGGCGCTAACATACCTAGATCCTCAGTATATGCCAATGAAGACACTGATCTTGTACCGGCTGAATAGAACATTTCATATTGATTCTGATACTGAGATAAGACCGAAACGTCTTGATATTCTTGGAAAACTTCGTAAGCTAAATCGGTAGGAAATTTACCGCCTTGAAAAAATCTAAAGACATCTTTATCATAAGTATCCTTTCCACTTATCTTAAATGCTTTAAATGTAGAAGATGCCAATTCAGTATTTGCACTGAATGATTCTAAGTAAAGATTATCGCCGTTACTAACTAACTTAACATTAGCTGTTAATTTAGGATTAGTTCTAACAATACTATACGATGCTTTGTCAAAAAGTCTTTCGGCCATTTAATTTTCACTTTTTTTATTTATTCACCAAGATGGAAGTGAAAATCAAAGATTAAAAGGAACTGCCTTCTTGCGCAAACCCTTGCGTTATACCACCACGGCTAGAAGATCCACCAGATCTAACAACATCATTTACTCTAGTGGCAGTAACAGAAGGGCTTAACTTAGTTAAAACTTTTTCTAAATCATTTAAACCTTTGGTAACTGTCTTTGATGGGAATACATCTAAATTAAGGTTATCTGAACGGAATTTAGCAAACACCTCAACATCATATTGATAGACATCCTGATTATCAGGGAATATATCAAATCCTATTCTTTTTGCATAAGTAACATTAACCGTTGAACCTGTACTATCACCTGCAATATTTCCAAATCCACCTGCACTACCAGAACCAGTTCCAAAGTAATCGGTCATTCTATATTGAAATACCATCGGGATATTTATAGAATTCTGTTGACCAAATCCAACAATCGTAGCAGACTGTATTGAATCACCACCTACTTGAATATTGTTATGGTCATCTGAAGAAATGAACAGATAAGATCCGCAACTTTCTTTACCTAAAGTATATTGATCAAATGTTTCAAACGCAGTTTTAACATTTCTACTATACCCAGCGCCGCCATTAACACTTTTTAATGCAATAAGAGATGATGCGGTCAATGAAGGGCTAGGTTGAATTAATTGACCTGTTGTAAAGCTTTGCCCAGCTAAAGCACCTGTAGTTGTTAATGTTTCTAATTCAACAATATTTTCATTTAGGTAAATTGCCTGTTGCTTCCCCTTTGCCTGATCAGACTGTAATGGAATAAATTTTGAATGTCTAAATAAAACATTAGCAGTACCATTACCGTTAGAAGTACAATCTAAAGCACCTGGTATAGGGTCTCCTACATTTCCTAATGTTGTAGTATCTCCTGTAAATTGGATATATGCAGCTCTAAATGCATCCAAATTTTGTATATATGGGTGAGTAATATGAATCTCTAGTGTTTCGTCACCAGTAGCAATTGGGTAAGTCCCTGCGGTTGTTGGTGCACCAGTAGCATCAAACCCACCACCCCAAATAAATTCAGCCGGATCAATTGAAACTGTCCCTGTATCTCTACCGTAGAAATTTTCAGCAGAATCTAAATTAAATGTAAAGTCATTGTCTGGGTTGCGGTAATTGTAAAAGTTTTCCTCAGAAGAAACATCGCTATATCTACTATTAATAAATTGATTTTTATTCTGTGTTGATTGGAAAGGTGCTAAAGATGTGGTCTGACCGTAACTCCAGTTACCATCCACAGTAGGATTAGTCAAAAGAACCGGTGTTAGGTCATATTTTCTAACAGTATTATAATCAGCATCGTCTGAAGTAAACGTTGCAACACCACTACTTTGATTAACCGAACTGTTATCTAACCATGAATAAGTAGCAGGTAAAATAGTACTACCCCCAGTTACCTCACTTATTGTGTAATTAGGATTTTCTGATTGTTTAACCATGCGGCCTCTGTTACCGGCAATCCTAGAAATTAATCTTAGTCCAGTTTGTTCATTATTGGCTAAGTTAATAAAGAATGTTTTAGATATAATAGCCCCTCTAGGATCATCTAGGTTAGATACTTCTTGGGAATAAAAACCAGCAAAAACTTTAGTTAAAGAATTTCTCTTAAGGTTAGTTACATTACCTTGATCATCAATTAAAGTAACAACCAAATTACCTTGAGCATTTCTAAGTATTTCAGCAAACTCGTCTAAACGATTTTGCATTTCTTGTAGCTTAGTAAATAGATCAATTGGCGTTTGGTTCTCAGATAAGAAACCTGATGCAATAACCGGTGTTGAGTGAGCAAAATAAGTTTCGTTTGCAGTAAATGAACTACTTAAATGCTGGTCAATACCTTTTGCATTTAGATCTTCTTCAAGACTTACTTTAGCCAAATCTTGTTGGTTCTGATTTAGTATTGCCTCGGTTGCATTATCCGAACTTAAGTCAGCTGGGAATTGAATTATAACTGGATTAGACCAAGAACTCTCTAATGGGTTTGATGGCCATCCTGCTTCACTTATTGATTTAACCTGTACCTCTACCTGTTCACCCTTTCTAATTGGTATGTCTAACTGGTTAATATTTACTGAATCTGCATTATCTGCATCAATTGCAATCCATTCATATGTACCTGTGATTGGGTTTCTTTCTCTAGGCCTAAGGGTACTTTCAACTATATTATAATTAGAAAATGCACCTTGGCTTTTTCCAGACCCATCAGTAAAAGTAAACTGATCTACCGGGTTGGCTGCACCATCACTTGATAGGTATCGGTATCTTATCTTAAACTTAACGATTGACTGTGTACCGGTAGCTGGTGTAGATTTTTCCTGTGGCATTGGCCAAAAACCTCTAGCCCTATATTTAGGTGTTATGCTTGATACTGAATTATCTTTAGATTTAGCATCTATCTCCTTTACAACGGATGAATACAGTTGCGCCTGCGAAGATCTCTCTGTAATTAAACCTTGTAATGCATTCTTATCAGCATCTCTTTCAACCTCAGTAGAATAATTAGTTGTTTGTATCTTTGTTCTACTCTGTGCTATAGCACCATCTAATTCTTTAAGAGTAGCTTCAATGGTATTCTTTTGATTATTTAAATCTGTTAATTCTATAATTGCTGGAGAATCACTAACTTGCCCATTAATTAACTTAACATTAAAATCGTCAATCGTCAATTCAGGCGCATTTGGAATAATACCCTCCCTTGTTGTTGGAATCTTATCATCAGCAAAAGATAATAGCATCGAACCAAAATCAATTGCACTCTGTTGGTAATATTCAGCTAAAGTCTGTTCTACACCTGCGGCATTTATGGTAGTTAATGTATTTGTATAAAATGCACTACCCGGTGACCAATTAACAGATGGAATTTTTGAATCTGGATCTATAGGCTTAACGAAAGTAACACATCTTTCATTAAATCCTACCGTTACATCAACCTGTACATTATCTTCTAATGCAGAAGATATTTTTAAAATGTCAGCACCAATTCTAATAGGCTCGGATCCTTCAACCAATTCCAATATAACTGTATTTGTACTAGAATCAATTTTAGTAATTCTATATCTTGTATTAATAGGATCGGTAATAACCTCAAGACTATCTCCTACTGCAAGCTGTACCGTGTCGTCAAAATCGGCCTCTGCATCAGTATAAAAAAGTTTATTTAGTTTATATTGTTTCTTTTGAGAAGTGACCGTAACACCGTTAATTTCCTCTGTAACAGTGGCATCTGATATTCTAACGACGCTGAAGTTGCCAGTATATCTTTTAACTCTAGGTGGTAGATCAACAACAGCTTCATCCAATACATATGAAATATTTCTCTCTACAATTTGTTGTAAAAAGGTATCATAATTAATGTCTGCCCGACCTTCAAAATTATTAGTAAAGTAATTAACTTTAGCTTGTGTATTGGTATTAAGAATAAATCTTTGTATGATTGCTCTTTCAGTATCAATAGGTACCTGTCCAGTTAAATCAAATGAAATGTATAAGAGTGGGTTGATTAACTCTTCAAAAAACCAATTAGGTTTAATGTTAAAGTTTTCAATTGAATTAATAGATGTTAAGCTATTTGCTTCTGTTGGTAACTTTGCTAAAACTAATTTTCTAAATGTACCATCGGAAAGTCTAATTGAACTGTTCGAACCATTGACATTAGTAATTGTATTAATATTAGATTGAAGTCTATCTACAGAGTTCTTAAGAAAACCGAAACTAGGAATAGTAACCCTGGAATTTGTACCATCATTATTTTGAATATTGATAGTAACCGATTCATTACTAGAAGTAATGGCCTGATTAACCTTCTCAAAACTTTCTAAAGAATTATTGAATAACCTTAAAAGTTCAGGTAAGAGAGTTGATATAGAATTATTTTCAGCCATTATTATCTTTACGTTCTTTTATTATTTATTTAATGATATCATATACGAAATTCAGAGTACCTTGTTCTGTACATATAAATTCAATTATAGGTTTCTCTGTAATATCAGAGTTTGTAATGACTCCCATAGATACTCCAAATGAACCGTTATTTAGTCTACTTGGTGCATCAGTCCAAACACGAATATTCCTAGAACCTATATTAAGATTATTATTGAATGTTAATCTAAGAGTTTGACCAGTCTTCCATTGTATATCAGTATCATCAATGTAAATATTCAAATCACCGCCTGCTTGATTTACAGTATCTAATCTTAACATATTAGTATAAGTAACTAAATCAGCAAATACTTGTGGAATTGCTTGATTAAGATCAAGAGGGTTAGCAGTTGTTATAGTAACCTCATCTGCGTTGTAAGGTATCATAAAATTGTATTCCTGTGTTGCTAATGAAATAGTAACAAGATTAGGTGTGTTAGTATCAACCTTAATACCAGTACCTTGTCTAATTACATCAGTGTTATACTGTAAAGTAATTGGTACATTACCTGTAGCCAATGCCTGTATTTCATCTGAGTTTTTAGCAATAAGATCTAACAAAACAGTATCATTAGCAAAAGCAAGATTAGCTGCATCCAATTGATCCTGGACACTGTTAATCTGAGCCTGTAATGAAGTCACATCGGATACGTTGGCAATTTGATTTTCTAGAGATTGTACCTTTTGGTCAATCTTTGATATTTCTAATTGCTGCGTCTGGAATATTTTTGCAGATTCTTGTAATTGTGCAGTCGCTTCACTGAAGAGCTGCATTGAAAATGTATTATAGTCATTAACGATTGTGTCGATACCGGCCGTTCCTGGTGAAGCATCAAATCGTAAATTAATTTTAAATCCATAACTGTTTCCGTTTTGCCCGGTAACTTTATTTGGTTTAAACTTAGGATATCTCTGAATGTAACCACCATCAGTTGTTGGAGTAATGTTATCAACAAGAAGAATACCGTATAGGTTAGTAACCGTATTTGAAGTATTACTTGTATCAACTAAATCATAATAGACCAACACGGTATTAAATTCAAATGTACCTGCAAGATCAGTTCCATTAAATTGTGCAATAGTAGATATTGTAGGGTCCGATGCAATTTGCTCATAATCACCTGGTGTGAAGTCTACTGAGATACCATCAAGCTCAGATCTAACGTAAGCAGATCCACTATATCCAGCAGGACTTCCATAATCTGCCGGGTATTTTCTAATGTTAGCATTGTTAGCACTAATAAACGAACCAGGTTCAGTAAAATATGAATCTGTTGATGTTGGCGGATTAGGCTCATTCATCCAGTTTGCATTGGGATCGGTATACCCACCGTTAATACCTGGGCCTAAGAGAGGTTGATCATAATCATAGAATGCATTAATACTTAACCCTTGTGGATGTATTGTACTAGCATTTCTACCTAATATAAATTCATCCTTGCCTTGTATTCTTAAACTAGGCTGGTAATTTAAATCTGAAATTGAGTCAAACAAAACAGTTGGAGTTTTACCAACTTCAGTAGGAACATTAATATAAAGTTCAGTGTAAGCTTCTCCTGCTTTATCAACATTATTAACAATATCAATATCTCCTATGTATTGTACAACCTTTCTATATTGTCTAGGTCCTGTTAACTGTTGATCTTCTTCAACAAATAAAGGCCTTGTAATACTTGGTGTTTTTTCAAGATTAGTGGCTTCTCTAAATCGGATAGCACCAGTTTCTTTTAGCCACTTAAAGAAAACACGTTCGGCAACAGATCTTTGGATAGTATTATCATATCCTGCATCACTTATAATTAACTCTTCTAAATTTAGCGCATAATTTTGAAGGCTTTCTGTAAAGTTAACATTAGGATCTCCTTTTAACCCACCACTTGCAATCATACCGTCTATGGTATCAAATTGCATATAGTTTTCATAATTACTAAATGTATTAGGATCAAGTCTATCAAAGTCAGGCAAATTCAAAAGCACAAACTTAGAAAAGACTAACTTAAGGCTGTCATTATTAAGTGTCTTTGATAAATCTCGTGCAGAAGAAGAGAAGGTGTAAAAAGTACCTCCTTCAGCCTGCGGCGTTTTAATTAAAGGCGTGGTTGCCATGTATTACTTTCTTTTTATTAACTAATTGTATATCCTACTCCACCAACTAAGTACCAATCACCATTTCCTGTTCCATCATCAACACATACAAGGTGAACCGATTGACCTTGAGCATCTAATGTCAAGGTTGGTGTACCGCCTGCACCAGGAAGAATTAAAGGATTAACTGCACCTTTAATATCTACTGCTCCAGTTTGTGCTTCAGAATAGACAAAGAATATTTCTTGACCAATGACACCATCATTAAGTAAAACTGTAATAGCTGTACCTGTGGAATTACCTACTCTTTCAATAGTATACGGTGGAACTGCTGTGCTTGTTCCAACATTAATAGGTGATCCTCCAGCAAAAGTATCATTTAATGTTTGTGGATCCACATCGTTTCTAACCAAACCTCCACCGTTAAGGTTAAGATTTCCTGTCATATTAACATTGGTTAAAACATCAAAGGTGGATGCATTAATGTCTAAGTAGATTGTACTCAAACCAACTCTTAATGATTCTGTTTTAAGATCATTAAGATTAGTAATAGTACCAGCAGTTGGGTTAAAGTAAACCTCCATTGCATTAATCTCACTTGTCAAGATATTAAAGTTATCGTTTAATACCAGTCTAGATCCGGATAATGAATCTGTTCCAAGAATTTCTGTTACGCTAATTGCCATTTCTTTGTTATTTTATTACCAGGATATTCCTACCCTTTTTATATTTATTCCCGTTCGTGTCTGTAAGTTCAAGAGTGATCTCATATTTACCTGGATGCTTAAACAGATAAGTCAAGTATTTACTCTCAAAATATATATCGGCCACTCTAGAGTTAGTAGTATTCTTAATTATCCATCTAGGATTAGCCTTACCAGGTATCTTACATTTATCATAAACAAACATCAACCAAGTCATCTTAGGTAATGTCTTTCCGTTATTTATAAACTTAGCAGTATTCCATGTTGGGTTACTTGCTTTATGTAATCCTTTTCTATAAATTAAACTAGGACACCCAGTAGATCCAGTAGATCCAGTTGATCCAGTATTTCCTGTAGATGGGCATACTCTACTACCATCTGCATATACAATATCAATGTATGTCCAATCACCATGTACTCCAAAATATCTACATACAGCTTGTATAAATTTTTGATTATTGCTTGCATCATATACTACATTATAAACATACTTATTAATGATAGGATCTTTACTAACATTTAAACTTGATGCAGCTTGTGCCAATGTAGTAGTACTTAAATCAAAATAATGCTCGGCAGTATTACCTTTAGTGTCAGTGATCTTAAGATAAGTATCAGGTATTACTTCAGAAAATTGGAAAAACGCCGGTGTATCCCCGGTTGTACTAGTCATATCCCACCATAAGTGATAGGTATCATTCCAACCTCCTATATCTAAGTTATCCCAGAAATACGGTCCTGAAAAACTAGCCTTACCATCATCTTGGTAATTAAGTAATTGGAAGTCAGGAGATGACCCTAATCCAAAATTATTCAGTATAGCATTAACACGATCTAACGATTCATATAGGCTAGGAGTTTCTTCTTCCCAAGTAATTGCAGGCTCTATAGGCAAATTCCAGTATGAACCATAATCATTCCACTTAAATTTTCCTTCGCTTGACCATGTATAATTTTCTTTACGTGATTGATACCAACCTGAGTATTCAACCTCCCTGCTTTCAACACAAATAAAATCAGTCTTAACCTTAGAAGATATGTTATTATACAAATCATATAATTTCATTTCAACCGTATAGGTTCCTACATAAGGTAAGATTACAGGTAATTTGCTATAGTCTGCAATAGGTCCTCTTATGACTTCAAAATATGCAGGAGATATATCAGTCTCGTCTTTAAATATAGTCCATTCTATTTCATCAAAATTTCCACGCTCAATAGCATCCCAGGTAAATAAAGTCTCCCCTGGTAACTGCTTAAATAATAATTGTGATCCAACAACAGATTGACATGTTACTTTTAATCTATCTACGTTTTGGCCGAATACTCTAACCACATCACCAGTAACAGTATTCTCTTTACTTATATCCCAAAATACCCAAGGATCAACAAATGAAGTTTTAAGAGCAATCAATTGACTATATAAATTATTAACTACATCAGTATCAGTATCTCCACCAACAGCAGTATATGTTGCACCTGTATTAGTGTCAGGATCATTGATTGTAAATATGTCACCTGCTGCTATACCTTGTGGGTCTATATCAAATGAAAAGAATTTATTGGCATCATTTAATTGATTCCATGTTAAGTCAATATTGTTCCATGTTAATGTATTAAATGAAGTATTCTCTAATGTTGTTAATGCACCAACAGGAATTCCAGGTTTGTCAGGTAGATACCAAGAAGATTCGCCATCGGGCCATGCACCTATTTTATTTAACTTAGGGGCATACCTAGTAAAGTATCCAACGAAGGCATCAGCCAATGCTTGCACTGTTACATTGGCTCCATCAAACGGTGCTCCCATAGGATCATTAAAATCAGGTCCTATAGGCGGTGGTGGGTATATAGTTCCAGTGTTAACTGGGCCTGCTATAATATTTCTACCAACACCAGTTGTGAAAGGGGCTACATAAGCATTACAGAAATTAACAATGGCTTCATCTACTATTGCTTCACTTCCCAAACAAAAAGAAGAAAAACTTCTAAGATCTTCTATGTAAATACAATCATCAGTTGACAGTTTAAAATTTGCATCTATACCAGCAACTATTTCTCTCTTATCATTTCTACTTATTGTATTTACTACCTCCAATAAACCAAAGAAATCTGCCTCACCAGTAATATCCTTAATATGAGCATTAAGTGGTAAGAATTCTTTTTCTAATTTTTTCTTAAGACCGAATAGCTTAATTAAGATTTCTTCAATAGTAAAATCAAAGTTTTCTTCAGTTATTGGTAAATCTTCAATATCATATTTATCAGGTACAATATTATTGATTCTATAAACAAGACTAAATAGGCTAGTTTTTCTAAACCTCTTATTAGGTAAAGTTATACTCTTGTCATTATAATTAACAGTTGGATCAAATACACTAATGTTATTACCTTGAACATATTTTCCAAACTGTGGAGAATTTGCATCTACATTTTTCCAGAATTCTTTTACTTGTAATGTATCATAACCAAAAAACTTAATAGCATTTACCAAACCTTTATATGAACCTATGAAAGGGTATACATTAGAACCTTCTAACATTATCTCCTTTCTCTTTAGGTTAACCTCCATGTAATCAGGTAATAGTTCTTTAATGTTAGTATCTCTAAATACACTACTATCAGATTCCAATATATTATAACCCATATTCTGTGTCATAACCTTTAAGCGCTCATCTTCTCCAACAGTTTCACCCCATACTAAAATTTCTGCAATAACTGCATCAGTACACTTATCCTTAATTAAAAGAGTTCTTTTAAAAGTATTTTCAGTTTCAGATCTGATTGCAAAATTAATTTGTAATGCCTCTGATGTAATCTTATCTGTAATGGTTAATCCGCTTGGGTCTACTGTTTCTGTAGGATCATAATCTAATGGAATGTCTAATGCACTTATGATTTCTAGTGGTGGCCCATCCTGTTCCATCTCTAATGATGTCTGGGTTCCGGTATCAAAATCCATATCAAACTGGAATAAAAAGATTTCCGTTGGGTCTGATGTTTGCCATTCAGCTACCCATTCACAAACGCCATTAGTTGCACCTGTAGTTCCACTAGGTACTTCAATACCATGAGGGAATCCGAATTTCTTAGTGCTTGTATTTGAATCTATAAATTCTTCAAGTATAAATAATTGACCCACTTCAAATAACCCGATAGATACCTCAGGAAGGTAAACGGTACCAGTCCATTTATCTGAAGAAGCATCATAATCAAAATTATAATACTTCCCATTCTTATCAAAGAAATTTAAATATTGCCAATTATTAGCCATCTTAATTTATTTTTTGATAGTCTTTAGGTACACCAAAGTTATAATAGATTCTAAGGTACTTTACTTTGTTTATCCAAAACAGCATAATAGGTCCTAAGTAATCATTTAAGAAATCGGCTAATCTATGATTCCTAAACATGTAATTTGAAAAGGAATTTTTCATTAAGTTTTCGTTATAGTCATTACCTAAATTTTTTAGATCCCACCCTTCTTCATAAGTAGCTTTATAAACACTAGGCATTCCCTTTCTTCTTTCTGTAAATGTATTCATATTACTTTCCTCTTATAGCTTTCAATGTTGGGCTATCCTGTAGCCTTCCAGTATTTGTACTTCTTGCATTACGTGAAGTTGCAATTGTAGTTCCACGAGTTCGCTTAAGATCATTAAACTTGCTCTGTTGTGTTTTATTGTATAGGTTATTTGGAATAGCGCCTTTAAAGAATATGTTAAGCGAACTTATAGTATTCTTTTGTGGAATAGGTTCATAGTAAGTTCCATTACGATCTTCCCACCCACCTCTGATTATTGCTAAATCATCAGGGCCTATAACCACATCGCCAAATTCATCTAACCCTAATTGTGGATCTTCACCTTCTGCTAATGGTACCTTTTTATTTTCAATAAGTACCTTTTGGTCAGTTACAGGATCGGTACCATAAACTGGAACTACATAAAAGCCATCGGTAATTGCCTTTTCATTTTCTGCTGATATAAAGAATACATTAACAGAGTCAACACCATCCACATTTTCAATAATTGAAATTATATCAGATCTAGGAATACGATCCCTTCTATTGATTATCATAAAGTAAGTACTAAGATTTTCTCTAATCTCTGCATGAATCTCTTCTTTATCAAAACCGTCTACGTATCTTAATACAATATTAAGAGCATACTTTTTAATTATAGGATCATTTATTCTAACCTCAGCTGTAACAATCTGCCTGCCGCTTTGGTTAAGAATATCATATACCATTTCTTTTTCATCTGCTGTCATAACAAATTCATCCTCAGATACACTAAAGTAATCTGTGTCACTTGTTATCTTTTTAGCAATATCAGGGATTAAGAAAAGGTAAACAATATTGTCATCATCTAAATACTGATCATCTTTAGTATTATATGCATCTATAAAAGAAAAGTAATCATACTTGCTTAAATAGTAAATGTAATTATTAGGGTTAGCCAATACAAAAGAATTACTTTGATATGGGGCTATTAGTCTGGTAAATGCAGGATCTTCACTATCTGATCCAAACATTGGATTTCTTACAATGTTTAATGATAGGACTTCATTAAGATCTACGTCGTTACCTTGTGGATCGGTACCAGGTTCTTTAAACTTAAGACCTAAATTTTTACCTCCAATGTTACCAGCAGTACCTCTTGTCTTTATATATGTTACCTTAATTATTGAACCTAATGCAGGCGGTTGACCAAATTGATTATTACCAAAGAAAACAGTTAAGCCACCGTTTACACTAGTTTTAACCATAGCAGCTTCTTCACCGTTATTCATATCATAAAGAGAATCTACCTTTTTCCATTTTTTACCATCTACATAAACCTCAACCATGTATTGATCAGTAGGCTCCTTTGTGGTTAAGTTATAACTCTGTAATGCCAATCCGGTACCAGTAAAGGTTTGGTCTTCTAGTTCTCCTTGTATTAGCTGAACATTAGTAAACTGCCGAGTGGTCTTTTCTAATCTAATATAATCACTGTCAAATTTTATAAAATAAGAAAGGCCATTCTGAGAAATTTCAAGAGGAGCCATATTTAATATCTGTACATAATCTCCTTCTACGAGGGTTGATGCCGAGGTGTTTAGTCTTAAACCAATTATTCCTTGTGCAGATATCCCTCTCGTAGGATCGTGACCAGTTAACCTAGAAAGACCATAGATTGATTCAATGTTACGTGCTCTTGATATATTAAGCTCTGTTGCAACAGCTTCAATGTAAAACATTATAAGCTCGCCTAAGTTAGCAACTACAGTAAGTATCTGACCAAACGGGGACGCAGGCGTAAACACTTCACCGGCCTGGTCGTATTGTCTTTGGAGATATTCAAATGCGTCATAGAATAACTCCGTTGCTTTTATTCTTGTTTTACTGAAGAATGACATTCACTATCATATTTTTAAAATAGAGCACCAATTACTCTTTGTTCATTAATGTAAATATCTACTAAAGCACCATTTCTTTCAACCGTGCTATAGAACTGTACTCTAGTATCTACTCCAAAACTTCCATCGCTACTGTTTAAGCAATAGGTTTGGATCTGTGTATTGATTCGTTGAGCAATAACAGATTCATTTAGCACTAAAGAAAAGATAAGATCATCAAGATTACACCCTACATTAGGGGCTCCTAATACATCACCTCTCCTAGTAAATAATACATTCTCTATTTTAAGGATAAGTTGCTGTAGCTTATCAGTCACTTCGATAATGTCATCATTATACTTAGGTGCATCTATGTCTCTACTATAAATTTCCTTAATCATGGAGAATATTCTTTTATTATATATTCTCTACATTTTTTGAGGGTCTTAGATTATATTAACCGGTGAAGAAGTAGTCAACACCTTCGTCGCCTTTAATCTCTTCAACAATCCTATCAATCTCTTCACGCCCCTCTCCAGCTATTAAATCGTAGTTTATAGTAATATTACCAGGTAGGTTAAATTGGAAAGTTCCTAGTATTCTAGATAGCTGTATTTTGGCCATACCGATACAGTAACGGATAAAGGCTTCATCTTGAAATAAATTACAATCAGGAATAGTATTGTAAACCTGGAAAACACAAGCTCCTCGATCCGGTAATTTTCCCATAAATCTAAGCTTCTTTGTTAACCTATTATAGTTATAGGAAATCTGAGCCTGTAAAACCTGTCTAGCATTATCAATAAACTTAGAATTAATTACATAATACATAAGTTCTTCCGAACCGATACCAGCACCATAGACATCAGAGTATATAAATTTATCTAATGCAAAATCTGGGTCCATACCAGAAAAAGAATAATCCCCAAAGCCGCCATCTTCACCAGAAAAACCGTTCAATTCAAAAACATTATTAACTGCCCATATAGTATCTGGCATTTTAACCACACCTCTTGAGTTATTTACATCTGCTTCTGATAAAGTATTACCTCCACTATTATGGCTGATTCCTTGTCTAAAATCCTTTTCGGCCCAAGCAGATGCAGGTAAAGCAATAAACATTTCTTCTACACTATCTTCATAGATTTTATAAAAGTAATCCTTTGCCCTATCTATAATTCTAGCCAATTCTTTTTTAGGAACTGTAAAAGGTATTTGACAACCTACAGTTAAGTCATCATTAATCTGTTTGATCAAAGCATCTAAACATTCAGCCGCATCCGGGTTACACCAACTTTTGTTTGCCATCTTTATTTAATTTTTTCTATCTCTATTACTTCAGTATCTTTACTGAATCTTGCAAAATTTGTAGCTCTACCTTGTCTAAATATGCCACCTACCATCTCACCGCTAAATACACCTCTTTTACCAAAGACGTAACTATCTTCACATACTACATTTTTGCTAACATAAGATTCCTCAATTTTACAATCCTCAACTACAGTAGCTCCAAATAAGTTAGATTCAAATACTGAGCTATTTTTAATGTCACATCCAAAGATATCACAGTTAATTATATTACCTTGAATAACAGAATCTACAATATCAATTCCTTTAACTTCAAAGCATCTCATAAGCTTGGCATCCTTAATTTGTATTCTACCACTATCGGCGTCATAATTAATTAAACCTTCTTTCATATCGGCTTTAGTTAATAGCTCAAATATCTTTTCTCTTATGCGAGGATAAAACATTTCCACTATTTGGTCTTCTGTTTTAAGATCAATCATTAAATGAATATCTGGGAACTTTTCCTTGAATGCCTTATATGTCTTATAGGACTCTATTACATGTCTGTGTTTTTCTAATACAGAATCCAAAAGCTTCAAATCATCTTCAGTGTAATTAGGATTAACAAGAGTTTCATAGAGTGAGGTAATAAAATGCTCGGTCATTGAAAGTATAGTGGAATACTTCTTTTCATAATCCTTTCCACCTAAATACCTAAACTCAATATACCCTTTAGGTATCTTAGTAAAGTTTATACCATAATACTTGTCATTAACAAATGCGTAATTTCTCCAAATGTTTTTACCTGGTGATGACTGTGTCATTCCACTTAAAGGTACAATAAACTTTATTGACTTTGCATAAACAGAATCCTTTCTATTAGGAAAGGCTTCATAAACACGGTCTTCATCAAAATTAAGAACAAATTTACCAATATCTAATTTAGACATATTGGTAATAGGTCCTAATTTTTTACCGTCAAACGCAAGATTGACATGGATAGAACACCTTTCATTAGTAGTACCGTTTTCTCTTATCCACTTTAATGTTTTGGCCATTATTAATTTTGCCTCAACAAAAGGTAAAGGCCCTGTGACCAATTCAATCATCCCTGTACCACCAGAGTTATCCGGCTCCATTTTAAAGACATCCTCGGTTGGAGCAAAATCACTATGGGCTTTTTCCTCTATTCTAATTTTCTTATTAAGAGTTCTAGAAAGACTCTCTTTGGCTGAATCTATACTTTCATTTGCAAAAAATTCAAATTCAAATCCAACCTTAGAGGAATGAATAGCATTAAGTTCTTCGTTAGAATACATATTTATCCTGATTTGTTTATATATTCCAAACCAGGATAAAGGTTATACTAAGTTCATTGTAATCTTACGATCTGCTGTATTGATACTTTGGATCTTAACTTGAAGCATGTCTCCTTTAGTAACTTCAGTATCTTTAAGTTTGGTTTTATGTATAAGTCCACTAATACCTTTTTCCAATTCAACAAATGCGCCGTACTTAGTAACCTTGGTAACTTTACCTTCAGTAACCATCATTGGTTTATACTTTTCTTCAGCACCGTCCCATAGATCAACCTTAGGACCTTGTTGACTTAAAATGATTTTCTTTTCTGAAATAATTTCTTTAGTCCAAAAACTAATTTCATCACCCGGTTTAATTTCACGGTTTTCAAATTTGGCTAAAGTCTCTTCATCTATTTCATTTTTAGGAATTAATCCAGTGAGGCATTCATTAAATTCAGCAAAGATACCAAATTTAGTGGTACCTGTGACAAAGCCGGTAATATGATCTTTGATATTTTCTCTTAACGACTCAACAGTGGAAGGTATCATAGTTCTTAAATATTCTCTATGAGAAACTACGATAGTTTGTTTTTCGTTTGAATATGTAATAGGCATTACAATAAGCTCTTTACCAACCAATACATTAAAGTCATAAAGCTTATTTAATCCACCTAAGGATCCTGGCATAAAACATTGGATTCCACCAACTTCAACCCAGTAACCACCATGTATTAGTTCTTTGACATAACCAGTAAATCCTACTGTCTTATCTCCTATTGCAGCATAGATTTCATTTCTCTTAACTTCATCTAATGCATCTGCAATTGAAGCATAAAGAACCCCTCTTGATTGTCTCTTTACTTTTATATCAACAGACATCCCAACCTCTAATTGGTCTACGATTTCTTTAGGTTCTTTTGTTAACACACAAACAGCAGTATTCTTCTGTGAAATATCAATAAGTGCTTCAATTTTAGTTTCAACTTCCACATCATCTATGATTTGCTTAATCTTCTTAATGTGGACTATTTCACCTTGTGTTATGTAATTATTTGCTTCTTCTGATTTTTGAAGTCGGACAACTTCCTCATCGGCTAGTTGATACATTTTAATAGCCTCAGCTGTATATGATTCGTTACATAATAGTTTTGTGCCTTTAGGTACCTGTACCTTTACTGTCTTTGTGTCAAATGGATCGTCGCTAAGCTGGATCGTGATTTCTTGTTCAATCATTTATTTTTTATTAAAGCGTGATTATAGATTATATATTACTCTGTTGACTTATAATAGTTATACACCTAAGTATTCTAATTGTTTAAACAATGATAGCAGGTGGTGATGGTGCTGTTGTGGCACCGGCTTGAGCAGCAGGGCTACCTGCAGTAGCAACGGCTTGTCCTGGTGGTATAGTAATTGTTTGAGATCTTATATATGCATCAATAGCAGGTGTAGCTAATTTAGCAAACACAACAGATGAAGAAGTAACTGCTGCTGTTAGGTTAGCCGCGCCTGAATCCAAACCTAATGGGTTAGCTTTAATAACAGCAATAAAGTCGGTTAATGCTGCTGCATATGCTGCAGTCAATGCGGTTTCTAAAGTTGGGGGTACTAATGCCATAATGTATTGTTTATCAGTTTATATATTAGTCAGTAGTATTCTTCTTGCTATATGCAGGTTCAGGTGACGGTACCATGGGAGGACTAGTTGGAGCACCTAAATTACCAACGTGAGTATGACTATCAACCCAAGCTCTAAAAGTATCACCTTTAATAACAGACTCGGCAGCGGCTTCACCTAACTTGATTCTAGGTGAATTAACATGTGTTTCACCAGACGCATTAATCTTAGCATCAATACAATTAACAACAGTATTCGTATCTGCATTAATTACAGTATCTGCTCCACTATTAATTGTAAATTGAGCTGAATGTGTAAATGTAATATTACCGTCATTAAGCATTACGATAGAGTCACCGTTTGCATTAATAATCTCAACCGAGTTATCGGGTTTAATGTTAACTGTAGTTGGACCTTCTGTGGTTGTATAATCCATCATCAGTCCCTTTTCCTCAGTAAAGAAAACCTTTATATGTTCACCTTCTCTTTCATTTGTTACCTCAGGGTTCCCAGATTGTAGGTCAGCAGTTAAACCAAATGCTGTATCATATATTAATACATGGGAGTTAGGATAAGCGGCCTCTATCTCCGCCTTCGTCTCATCAGAAGGGTATAGGGACTCATGATACACGGGTGAATAGTAATTACCGTTATCAAAAGTTACCCTTAATATGGTGCCGAGTTTAGGTACCGAAAATGTACCACTTCCTGAATTACTTCCACCTGAAGATGCAACTGATGGCCTAGCCCACGGCAAAGAAGCAGTTGGCATAATGTAAGCGCTCTGTGGATCTTCTGGGTCTTGGCGTTGATCCATTTTACCGAAGACTCTAATCTTAATCCTCCCTTCAAATAGATCATCGTTAGTATCCTCAACGATACCAACCCAATTGCTCCCTTTAAGATTATCAGCTTTTAAATCCCTTGTGGTTAATTTACCCATATGTTATCCAAATATATTAGTTGAATTGAGCGGTGGTCCAGAAGGCTGTGGTGAAAATAATGTTGTTGAATTTAATCCTCCTGTAAATGAAGGGGTTTGTCCAGCAAAAATATTATCATCAATACTTTGGTTAATACCTTGCGCAGATTGACCAGCAAAAGCTTGTATTGCGGCACCATTCAATGAATTAATTAAACCTTGCGGATTACTAACAGTATTAACTAAATCATTTCTTAGACCAAAGACATTACCTAAAGCTAGCCCTTGTGTAAATGAATTAACCGTTCTCTCTGCAAAATTCTTAAATCCTTTAACCGCATTATCCTTAAGGTTTTCAAATTTAGATTCCGCTAATCCACCTAATGATTGCTTCTCTAATAGTTTATTCTTAGTACTTATTTGACCATCTAAAGTTTTAGGTTGAAGATTTGCAGTATCTTTTAATGCAGAGTCATAACCAGAGAACTGGGATTCTACTTCAACATTACCATAAGACCATTTCATTGAAGATGTAGCAAAAGCAGCACCTCCTCCACTAACATTAGTAACATTTGCAAATACAGTACCGCTTGCAGTGGCATCCCATTTACATTCTGTAAACTTAAATGTTATCATTGATGTATTTTCATTTACAAATTTAGTTAAGTCATTCTCTGGTGAATTAGGATTACCTGCAGTAGCAGCTTTTCTAACTTTATGAAATTTTCTAATCTCTAATACATCTACATAAACATTAAAATACATTAAGTTTATCGGCAATACCGTTCTTCTATATTTAACATCATAACATGCAGCTTTATATAGACTAAAGAGAGCAGACATTTTTAAATCTATAGCCTCAAGTAAACCTACAGTAATACCTTCTCCATCGGCAGACCCAACAAAGGGTGTCATTGTAACTGTCTTATTCCACGCTTCAGTAATACCTTCTATTGTTTGGAAGTAATAAGGTCTCTTCTTTTCAATTTCTCTCATACCTTGAATAAATCCTCTAAGATAGGTTGCTCTAGTAGTTTCACCAACCGTTTCTAAATACCCAACAGCTGATTCGCCATTAGGAGTATTAATTTGTCCTGCTTCTGGTGCACCACCTGAACCAGCAGTATTAGGTACCGATGGGCTACCTTCTTCAGCACCGTTGAATAATGGGCTATGTGCATCAAATCTTATATTAAAACCTAAGTATGTTGGATCATCTAAAGTAGTAACACCATTACCTCCACCCTGTGCATTAGTTGCAGGAGTAACAAAAGTTTTGGCAAAATCATAAGAACTAGGAAATTGGCCAGTAATGTTACCTAACCTATCGGCATTAAGGTAATCCTGCGGTACCCCCTGTGGATTCAATGGGTTATATAACTCTAATGTAGGCATATAAGATTTATTTTATTTATTCATTAAGTAGATGGAACCACTTCTCTTCTACGTAAATGTAATCTCTGTCTAAGACCACCTGGTTTTGTAAGTATATACTCAATCCCTGTTATAACATAAAAGCCTGTAAGATATTCATTAATAATTCCGTTTTGGCTAGTCTTATCACTTGCTACATTATCAGGTGATTCCTTTCTTCTTTGTGAATCATTAGGTACATCCTCGTCATTCTCTGGGGCAGTAAGAGTACTTTTAACATTTGAAGCAAACTCTAAGATTTGACAATAAATTCTACTATACCTTAACATAGCAGGATTGATTGTATCTAACTCTAAGACCATTCCAAATTTATTCATTTCTGCTAAGTTTTGAAAATTTAAGATAGATGCATAGTAATAGTTTCCATGAACATTATCACCCTGTGTTCCTAAATACTTAAACTTAACTTGATCATTTCTTGGTCCTTCTACTTCACCATTAATAACTCTGCCTTTTGTTGCAGGTATCATACCGGGTGTATCGTTTGTTAGCGGATCAACAAATTCACTAACAAATTCCTTTGCTTCTAAATCCCAATACTGTGTATATCTTTTATAGCCATTATTTTTACTAATCTGACCGCTCTTATTTACCTGCTGATATTTTGAAATGTATCTAGCGGTTCCTTGAAACTGTATCATATTACTAAGCATATTAGGAAATTCATAATCGCTTTCAGCTTCATCACCACTTCCCATCGTATCCATTGCATTTTGGCTAAACATTTGACTGGTTTCTAAATCATCTTCTTGACCAAACAACTTATTAGCATTAACAAAGGTTAAGTAATAGTAAGGATCAATATATGCTGTAAAGAAAGAATCATCATTAAGATATGAATTAGATGTAATATCTTGTATGAAAGTTTCAGCAGTATCATATGGGTTTGTCCAGGTTTGTTGATCTGCAGTATCTTCTTCATTTGATGCAAAACCTAATTGTAATTCTTCTGCTACAGAAAGTAAAGAATTCCAACTAGTGTTATCTTGAAACTGAACCTTCTCTGTAAATAGGTTAGGTACATGCATTCTACCTTCAATCATTAATTGTGAAGCTGTATTCGTAGATCCTCCACCACCTAATGGCTTAATATCTTCAACCGTAAAATCAATTCTTATTGGTTTAAATGTGGTTTCATTACCCTGTGATCTAATGTATACCTGAATAATATCACCATCCTTTGGATAATACCTTGCAGTAAACATACCGTCCCTATCATAAAAAGAAAATCTACATGTAGGATAAAAACCAGTACAGCTAAGCTCAAACATTTCCAATCTATCCCCCTGTACATCATAACCATTTACTCTAATGATAGGTATCATTGAAGTAAACTTTGTAGGTTTTTCTTTCATTGATGTTCCTTGTGAGTTTTCAGTACCACTTTCTACATCAATAACTTCTAATTCATCAAGTTCTATTGTCGGTTCTATGACCGTTAATATGTTTCTTTCTACCGCTGACATATTAGTTTGCTTTAGTGTTTCTACTGTTTAGGTTAGTTCCTAACTTAATCTTACCGCCTTCATACTGTTTGGTTTCTTGACCAGGCTGTAACATATTAGGAGGCATAGGTTGTTTAACACCAGCTTTACTAGTCTTTGCTTTTTCAATAAGTCTCTGCATTCTTCCTTGATCCTTTTCGCTCTGTCTACCTGTATCAATATAAGCTTCTTGTGTTGAATTAGGTCTGGATGCAGGATTAGGTCTAGAGTAAACAAGATCTTGTCTAGATAAATTAGGTATGACAAGAATATCACCTTCGGCAATAGTAAAAGGGTTAAAGATATTGTTAACTACACAAATAGCATCTATGAATTCACCGCTACCAAAATAGAGTTCCGATATCTTATCAATTCTACCTACTTGGTCAATCTGTACATAATGCAATGCCTTAACACCTAAGTCTGCGTTATATGTAAATGACGGTGCAGTTAGGTCATAATAAAACTCACCAGTTCTTTCCTCTGTCAATTTATTCTTTAATGCTAACGATTTAATATTCATATTACGAGTCTATCATCATACTAACCAGATTAGAAGTATATGCAGCATCATCATCGGTGAAAATGTTTGCATTTGATTGCTTCTTAATGTTAGATATTTTATCATTTTTTATATCAGCAGCTTGATTCCCTTGTGTAGGGGATAAGCTAACGTTACCAGCCTTAACCGATCCGTATGTTGCTACATCTTGTCCTGCTAGGTTAAGAATATCTTCTTCGCCTGCAGCAGATGCATATATTCTACCACGCCCAGCATTAAACATATTTTCTATATCACCTTTATCTCTAGGCTTACCGTGTTTAAGGGTTACTTCAAATTTAACCTCCATCGGAAAATCATCATATCCTAAACCATGTCCTAGAGTCATAGTAGCATTATCACAGAACATATTACCCATCATAACAATTGGATTAAGAGGATTTCCCACAGTTACATGCCAATCGCCAGTAGGCTCTCCGCTTACAAAGGTTTTAGTAGCTTGTGTACCTGAAACAGCTCCTACATTTTCACTTAAGAATCCACCTAACATGTTACCTAATAATGTTTTACCAACTTTAAGTAAACCATCTAATCCATTTTCTAAATTAAATTCACCGGTACCTCCACCGAATACATTTTTAAAACCAGTCTCCACATCAGTAACAACACTTCCAATATAACCGCTAAAGTCACCTTGCTTAAGTTTATTAATATCACCAAACTGACTGGCAACGGCACCTGCACTACCATAGTACCTTTGGCCACCACCAAAGAATTGACCGTTATTATAAGTCATGGTTAACATATTACTTATAATATCAATCATTGCAATTTTAGGATTAACATAGTTAAGAGATTTGAGCTCATATTCAAAATTAAGCTTCATATCTTGACTAAAGTTTAAACCTCTATCCCTAATATTAGTTTTATTAACAACATTAACAGGACCTATTACAAAGTTAGCATAAGTAGTTCCTAGCTGATCACCGGTACTATTTAACTGACTTGCAAATTTTTGTCTTGAACTAATTCCTTTGAACGCATCAGCGGTTGCTCTACCAATACCTCCCATCTTACTATAAAAAGGCTGCTGTGTATATCCACCATCACCACTGTCTACGGATTCCATCTCATTGGTGATTTCTTTATAGGTTAAACCATAAGACATGGTTAAGAGGTCTTCTAATTTATTACCAGCCTTTTCTCCCATATAAGTAACTGCAGTTACACCTGCTGTTTGCGTTGCATCAACTGCCTCAGAGGTAGTAGCGGTATTGCCATCTTTTGAACCTGGTGTTTTACTTAGGTCAAAAATATTGTCTTCTACAGGAACTGGGAATCTTCTTAGCGTAACTAAATGATTTACAGGAATCTGCTTATAGTATTTATTGTATAAAAAGTCCTGTGGCTTATATGATATTCTTGGATAGTTTTCATTATAGAATTCCATCATCTTTGCAATGGATATATTCTTTGCATCAGTTCCACCCATTAATGAATTATTGGGGCTATCAAAAAAGTCTTTACTAACATCACCGGTTAAACCACCATACATACCTCTGAAATTAAATAGAGCAAACCTATTAAATATAGATCTAGGTATTTCAATGTTTTGCATACCCTCAGAAACACCAAACTGGTCAGGGAGTGCCCTACCTGAAAAAAACGTCTTAGCAGTTTCTAGCTCTATTTCATGAGCCATGCCAACAGACTCCCCACCATAAACTCCTAATCTAACCGCACTGGGCGAATTAGGGTTAGGTGGAGTATTTGCATTTACACTACTATTACTTAAAGTTTCGGTCTTGTATGATGACATATAGGGAGACTATTTTTTGTATATATTCAGCCTAAGCTGTTTAGATACTTATCAATGTCAATATCTCCTTTTTGGAATTTATCAGTCCATCCTTTTTTAAACCGTACATCAAATTCTTGTGTACTATCAGTTGATAAAGAACCCTTAAAAAATGGCCTAGCTGAAGTCTCTCTAATTTCTTTAAGATTTTTTGATATGATATAAAACTGAACCTTTTCAAACAGATCCTTTAAATCATTCTTAGTCTTTTTACACATCACAGATTCTACAATTACATAAAATCTTTCACGGTCTTTTTCGTCAAACCGCTCCTCTAAAGATCGTGTATTTGTAAAGTCTTCTTTTTTAAGTGGCATCTTTCTAGCACGGTTATCAAACTCATATTTAAAATTCATATCAAAGAAATACCTTTTTAGATATTTCATGTTATCATACATTTTAATAATGCGAATCTTATAGAGTGGATTAACTGGATCCCATGATGTATCTACAATAAGACCTTTTATTGGCAATAAAATATTAGGCCTACTATGAGATGATAGTAGGCAGTATACAGTTTGACCCTTTGTAAATATGCGGTGTGCTTTCATTCAAATTCTACCACGTTCTCAAATAACTTTGCTGCCCCGTTTACATTGATATCAGGTGAATGATAAATGTTATATTCTATATCTCTATCTGTTAAGGTTTCAACATAATTTTTTACACCTACTACAGTTCTTTCATTAAGATTACCTAATACATAAAACACTGATGTAGTTGTAGTCCTTTCTAAAATAGTCTGTAACTGTTTCATAAGATAGGAAGATACTACTGCATCAGATGGTTCAAATTGGTAAAAGTCGTTTTTAGTTAGCTTATTAAAAATATCCATGTAATTAATACATTCAATATTTCTAGGCACCTTTCCTAAAAAACTTTTAATCCTAACGGCATCTTTAGAATATATGAAATTAAATTCTATCCTTGTTTCCATTCCTTTAGCAAATCAATCTCAGCCTGGAGCTCTCTTATTTTACTCTCTACTTCCTTTTTGTTAGGCTCATAGTGAGTTCCCCAAACCGTATCAAACTGCAGGACATTCTTGTCAAATTTATTACCACACTCTAAACCTAAGTCTTCACAAAGTTCAAAGAAGAATTTCATGATGTACTCATATCTATTTGAGTCTGAATCTGATTCTTCATAAACATCGGTTGAAGTCCACTGTTCTTTACCTCCACCATGATTATCATCAATGACTCTCTTTATGACACCATTTCTAGCTGGTTCTAGAACTATCTTAACCATTGGCCTCCTTTTGGTCTTGTTCTTCACCTTGTGCGGATATAGCGCGATCTACATTAGCTGCATGGATTTCTTTTCCTGCTTTAATGTTTTCACGAACATATTCTGCCCATTCTTTGAGTGATGCTTTTGACTTGGCTTTAAGTATACCTTGATACTTTAACATTTGTCTGCGCTGTCTACGATTTGGAATCTGTGTCATATGATTAATTTTATTATATATTACTATGCTAGTCGGCCTGGTATCTGGACTTAATCAGTTGCTTAATACTTTCAAATAAGCTATCCTTTACTAGATCTTCTGATATTTGATCTTTAATATAAGATTCTAATTCTTCATTAACTTCATCCAAGTCAAATGATGTGCTAATAATTTCATATATAGCTTTTTTAGGTACATCTATTGGAAACGTAAGATTAAGCTTTACACCATCATTCTTTTTCTGTTTATCAAAAAGAGTTCTAATAGGTGATGTTACTTTAGGTTGTGTAGTTACCTTTTCTTTATAAGTCTCGGCAGCTTTAGTTAATGCCGGGTTTGGTGGATTAAAGTCAAGAGGTTCACCATCAATTGGCATTAAGAATTCACTAATAAGAGATGTTGCAATCCTAGAGCCACTTTCAAAAGTAGTCCATTCACCATCATTTCCACTAATGACTTCAACAGTACCTATCTTATCACCCTTTATCCACTGAAGCTGTTCCTTTTCCAAATTATCCATACTATTATCCTTTAGTAATTATTATACTAGGAAAAAGAAAATTGTTTACGATTAAAGAGGGTTGTCTTCAGCCCATAGCTTCCAAACTAAACTCCAAGGCTCAGTACTAGCAATATCTCCAGTACCAGCCCACCCAATAACAAGCCTATCATTAACAGCGCTAGTGATTGTGCCTGGTGTAAATGTTAAAGTATCACACTTATACCAAAGGGCATCATTTTGGTTTGTCCAGTTTCCGGTATTATCTGTCGATCCTATTTGGCTTAATTGGAAATCATTACCACTACTAAACTGACCACATGTCCACTTAAATAAACCTACATAAAGATTAGGTGGATTTGTAGTACCAACATGAGTACCTGTTATTCTTAACTTATAAACAGTACCATCTGCACCAATATCGTTAATTATTGGTATCATATGAGTTCCGTACGATCTACTTAATACTGGCGGAACCCCTGATAGAGAAGGAATTGCATTAGTCCAATCGTATGCACTCCAACCTTCCGCAGCACCACCACCTGATTGGAAACTTATACCACCTGTATACGGAGTTACTCCACTTTTAAAATAAATAGCCCCTTCTGCGATTGGGTTTTCATCTCCATAGGTTGAACCGCCAGATCCTGCAGGACCAGTGGCTCCAATAGGTCCTTGTGGCCCTTGCGGTCCGGTTACACCTGTACCAATTGGCCCTTGTGGCCCTTGAACACCTTGTATACCTTGTGGTCCTTGTGGACCTTGAACACCAGTGGCTCCAGTAGGTCCAGTTGCACCGCTCTTAGCTACACAGTAAATAGTTTCAGTGGAAGTAGTAAATGTTTGGTTAGGTCCGGCTGCATGAGAGACTGTTAAAATAATTGCACCTGGCGAACCTCCAATTGGAGTAATCGCAGTAACATCATATGTATCAGGATTACTTGTTCCTTGGGTAAGAGATACAATATCTCCAGGTAAAGGAAGTTCATTAGTTGATCCTGCTGAATTACTTATAAAGATTTGAGTTACGCCTGATGCCGTAGAACTATTGACCGCAAATGTACCAGCAACAGATCCACCAACCCTAAAGACTGATGATGGAATTACTTCACAACCTGCACTAACTATTTGAGCACCAGCTGCTCCAGTTGGTCCTTGTGGTCCTTGCGGTCCAGTTTCACCTTGTGGTCCCTGTGGTCCAGTTTCACCCTGTGGTCCTTGTGGTCCAGTTTCACCCTGTGGTCCTTGTGGTCCAGTTTCACCTTGTGGTCCTTGTGGTCCTTGTTCTCCCTGCGGTCCTTGAATTCCTCTTGGACCTTGCGGCCCAGCTTCACCTTGTGGTCCTTGTGGCCCTTGAATACCAGTAGCTCCTATTGAACCTTGTGGTCCTTGTGGCCCTTGAACACCAGTAGCTCCAGTTTCACCACCCGGTCCTTGAACACCAGTTGCTCCTATTGAACCTTGTGGTCCTTGAGGTCCTTGAGGTCCTTGAATACCGGTGGCACCAGTTTCACCTATACCGGTAGCACCTATTGATCCTTGAGGTCCTTGAACACCTGTTGCCCCTATAGGTCCTTGAACACCAGTAGCACCTGCACCAGTAGCTCCAACTGGTCCTTGAACACCAGTAGCACCAGTTAATCCATTACCTACAACTTTAGTTAGGTTAAAATTAATATTATGACTCGTTAATGCAGGAGTTCCACTATCAACTTTAAATCTTAAATCAATAACATCACCTGCAGTTAAGTCCACTAAATCAGTAGTTGAAAATGAACCTATACTATTATTAGACATTGAACGACTAGAAACAGTTGATGAAATTGGATTACCGTTTTTATGTACGGCAACCGTTAGCTTGGCATTTGCATTAAGAGAAACTGTATAAGCAGCAGATATTTGATATACTCCACCTTCTCCTGCTGAAATAACCAGTGTATCACCTTGCGGTGGTCCACTAGATGCTACATAAGACATTTGATTTAGTTCACCCTGTATTGCTTCATCCCAGCCTACATAAGAAGTACTTAAGTTAAGAGTATTAGCGCCCTCAGGATCTACTTGGTACATTTCACCATAAGCAATTGATCCGCTTATTACACCAGCAGGCCCAGTAGCACCAGTAGGTCCTTGAGGACCTTGAATACCAGTAGCCCCATCTGCACCAGTAGCACCAATTGAACCAATCCCGGTTGCCCCTATAGGACCCTGTTCACCCTGTGGTCCTTGAACACCTTGAATACCTTGTGGTCCTTGTGGTCCTTGCGGTCCAGTTGCTCCAATTTCACCAACACCAGTAGCACCGGTTAGACCTTGTGGTCCTTGGATACCAGTGGCACCAATTCCTCCAGCACCAGTGGCACCAATTGGTCCTTGCGGTCCTTGCGGTCCAGTTGCTCCAATTCCACCAGCACCAGTGGCCCCAGTTAAACCCGTAGCACCAGTAGCTCCAGTTTCTCCCTTATCACCAGTTACAACAAATGAAACAATTACTTCTTCATCCATAGTAAACGGTGAAGATGCTGTAGATGCAATTGGAACTACGTCTATTTCCCACCATCCGGTATTATCAGTAAGATCACTTATTTGAAATAATATAAATTCTGTTGCATCAGCAGAAGAGCTAATTCTAACATGCCCTTTTGGTATTGATGTTGATGCATCTATTGTTTGTAAGAATGTTGAAATATCTCCACCACCAGTATATGCCGTATCGTTGATAGACATTATAGTAGAGGTATTTTGTGTTGCATTATTTAATGACACATACCCAAACCCAGGATCTGCTACAGATGTAACAGTATTAAAGTCATATGTAAATGAAGCTCCGCCAAAAGTACCATCTGCACCAGTAGCACCAGTAAGACCAGTAGCACCTGGAGGCCCATCAACACCTGGAGGCCCTTGCGGACCATTACCACCTATTTCTCCCTGTGGTCCCTGTGGTCCCTGTGGTCCATCAACACCAGTAGCTCCAGTTTCACCTATGCCAGTAGCACCAATAGGTCCTTGGGGTCCTTGAACACCAGTGGCTCCAGTTGGACCTTGGACACCAGTAGCCCCAAACCCGGTAGCTCCAACTGGCCCAGTAGCACCAGCTGGTCCTTGTGGCCCAGTGGCACCAGTATCTCCAGTTAACCCAGCTGCAGCAGGTGATATGTTTATCCAATTACTTCCATTCCATTGTAAGATATCGGAATTTGATGGTGAAGGTGCATTAACATTAGAAAGCATACTTATAGTAGGAGATCCACTGTTAAGGTTAGCTAAATCTACTTCACTTTCATCAAAATTATAAACTACATTATTATTAACCCCATCTAAATTAGCGGTTAGCGGAGTTCCTGTTGTATTAGTAGCAGTTAATCCTCTAAAAGTTAGTGTAGTGCCGGACATACCAGCAAAAAGATTATTACCACCAACCCCAATATTAGTACCTTGGTTAACTTCACCGCTTGCACCTGTGTTTATAAGCTTTATAGAGTTTGTCGTGGTATCATATTGTAAACTCATACCAGGACCTGCAATTAATCTAAATGTGTCATTAGGTGTTGTTGAAAAAAGAGTCCCATCATCGGTTGTTTGAAAAGACCCTGTTGCTCCAGTATAGTTAAGTACAACTTTACCAAACCCTGGGCTAGCTCCTACTGTAATATCTCCGGATCCAATACCTCCAATGATATCCCATTCATTTTGATCAAATACACCTCTCGTGGTTCTCTTATTAGCTCTCCACCAAACTAAAGCTTCTGATGATACACTTGTACCGCCAGTAGGTTCAATGACCTCTACTGGGTGATATACAATATGACCTTCTTCATAAGTTCTATCGTCAACCCACGGGTTTGCTACTGCTTTAAAATTATCATCCACTTCTCCGTTAAAAAGTTCTCTTTTAACTTCTGTTCTATAGATGATATATTCTTTTAAATTGAATGCCATTTACTTTAGTCTTTTTTTATTTATTCTGGCGGTTCATTAATAATGTTAGCATCATCATAAGGAAATTCTGCTACATTATTATTAGAAGTTAACGCTAATCTTAGTTGGTTGAGATACCATGTACCTTCCGACCAACCAGGCTCGGCATAACACGGTGAATAAATCCCAGTTTTATATATCCTATAAATTTCATTATAGTACTTCCTATAGTCCTGTACTGCTTTATCAATGAAAGCTTTTTGTCTCTTAGTTAAAACTGCTCTTTGTGTATTTCTCTGTAAATCAAAGTCTGAACCTGTAGTAAGTCTAAAGTCACCTGTTAAATCAGAGGCTCTGTATTCTGTAATAAAGTCATACAAATCACTAGCGGCTAAAAATAACTCAATTGAAACTATGTCACCAACAAAACAGTTATCAAAAGGAATGTAATGCTCCTGGTAAAAAGCATTCAATTCCTCTACACTGTTAAAGTCAGTGAATTCTGTTTTTTGACTAGCCTCATCATAAAAGCCTAGTCTAGTCTTTGACATATTGATCCTATTCTTCTTTAAGTAAACAAAAAAGTCTAGGGTTAATTTAAAAGTTAATGCTTCAACGACCAAGAGGACATACTATTTTTTGTATATATTCAGCCCTTTATAGAATGGTAGTCGTTTATAAGTTTAGAAATATTTCCGTGTGTGATGTTGCATCTATCAAAGATTACTAAATGATCCATGTCTCGGTAATCATCAATCCAATATACATGTTTAAATCCAGCATTTACTAGGATCTTTGTACACATCTTACATGGGGAGAGGGTAAGCAGAATGATATAGTTTTCAGGATCATATTCCTTAAACTTAGCAATCATATTTACCTCAGCATGGATAAACCCACTTTCACCAGGTGTGAGAGACTCTTCTTCTGTTCCTGTTACATCATTAATGCCAGCTCCGCTATAAGATCCATTATAACCAAAGCTAGCAATTTTACTAAAGTCTTTTCTTAATGCCATACACCCAACCTTTGTTGTGGATGAATTAGATAAATTCCTAATACTCTTAAGAATATCAGTAAATGCTTCTATCTTTATTTGAAGTCGTCGAATTTTGGTATCCATTTCTGCTTAATTAGAGTGGCGTCCATTTTAATGTCTTTATTCTCTCTTGCCAACCTTTTTGCAATATTGACATTTTCCTTATCATCATCAAAGAAGGTAAAGTTTCTAAAGCCCATTTGGACAAATTTCATAAAGGCTTCTTTTTTCTTTTGGGCAGTAGATCCAGTAAAACCTAGATTAGGATCATTAATAGCAAATATGTAATCTGGGTTAATGTTAATTCCATGATGAGATAAGAAATCATAGATGAGGTCAGCACTATCCCTTGCTGTGATAATACCTACTGGCTTACCTTTTGCTATTGTTCTTTTTAAAATATTGAACACCCATTCAATAATCATACCACCTTTAAGTATATTAGGATTTTGAAAATCAGAAAAATCCATCTTATCATTAGGCCTCTGCTGAAATGTATTGAATTCTTGTGGTGTAAGCTCTGTAGAAAAACCGGTTTTAGGATTATGAACTTTAATCTTGCTCTTAGTTACAACAAGAGTATCATCAACATCAAATATAGTGATGTCTTTATTGTTCATATATCCTTCATATAGTTTCATACAATATATTTATTAGTGCGTAAGTGTTCTCCCACCAGAGGTGAGATATGGTATAGACCGGTTAACAGTCTCTACCATTCTCGTATATGTGTTTCACTACCGGGAAGCGGAGCGAATAACCACCCATCTGATTTTGCGATTCCTCAAAGTATTGAACAGTTACAGTCTTACCGATGAGTTCATCATGGCGAGTAAGATAGTATTCTCGTTGTTCTTTAGAGAACCCAGATCCTACTGATACCCGGTACCCTTTATGTTCAATAATGATATTACTTAGACCTTCCTTTTCAATCTGTTGACCGTTTTCAGTCCATCTCATGGTGCCGTTAGCACATTCCAATACCGTGTATTCAGCATCATGGAATTTCTTAACCTTCAGTAGGTTGTGGCTTCTCTTACCTTCATAACCGATATCCTTACGAACCATGATACCTTCAAACCCAGCCTCTTCGGCTTCTTTGACCATTTCGGTAAACTGTTCTTCGGTAGTCAATTGAACCTGTGGTAAGAATTCCAACATATCAGAGTTAATATTTTCTGGTAGGCGGTCATATCCGTTGCGGAGTCTTTCAGTAAGAGGTGTGGTACCAACCTTATCATCAAATTCATCTAAGGTTAAGTAATCAAATACAAAGAACTTAGGATTTTCAATTTGATGATTCTTCTTTCGGATCTGTTTCATAATTCCTTGGAAGTCTTCATTACCATCTTTATCCACCATACAGATTTCTCCATCTAGGATAAAGTCTCCACCTATCTTAGAAATTTCATCGGCAAGTTTACCTAGAGTTTCAAATTCTTTTCCGTTCCTTGAGAAGAATGTAACTGTGTTCATTTCCTTACGGCAGATACAACGGACACCATCCAATTTTCTAGAACCGTACCATTCTCCACTTTGAAAATCCACTCTGTTTGGGTTGTAGGCATTTGCCAAAGCCACCTTAAAGGTAGGAATAAGTTCTGGGTGGATTGCCTTATTGATAGAGGTAGTGCCACAGCCCATATTCAGATCCCGGTTAAGAATTGAATAAATAACGGTCTCCCATTCTGGCCATTCTTGAATGAAGCGGTTTACATTAGCAATTGCAGAGTGACCAGTACAGACCCGGTTTCTAAGATCGTCTAATAATGTGAAGATACTACCGTAAGTAAAGCGATGTCCTAGAAGATCCGAATTCTTTCTACAGTTCTTTGGGGTAACATTGTACTTATAGTAAGGATTGTAGGTATAGAAGAAAACCTTTTGAAGAAATTCTCTATCCTCATTCTCCTCAGAATTGTCAGCATATTTTTTGAGGGTTGCAATTTTATGATTCCCTGAAGAAGATGATTGCATTTCTTCTAGGAAGGATTGCAGATAATTGAGATTTGTGTATTCAGTCATATTCCGTTTAAATTTGTATATTATAAATATAATACAAATAATTGGGAATTGAAAATTTTTCTAGGACTTTTTTCAAAAAGTTATTAACAATTTTCAACTAAGTCTTTTATTCCATCCTTATACAAAACATCAAGTAAATGCAAATCTTTTTTAGCTTGGTTAAAGTTATGTATGATCGCAGGCATACAGGAATCGTAATATTCTTTTGTCAATTTATTACTTGTTAAAATATCATAAATCTCATTAACGTTCTGAAAAAATATCATACCAGAAGTATCGTAATGTTCCCACTGTGGGTGGTGTTCCGTTGACCATATAATAGGAATGGTACCAGTTAAAAAACTATCATTGCATTTTTCTGTTATAATAAATGAATCTTCGTTGTCTATTACCACTTCATACATATAATCTTTTAAGCCATCGATCTTTTCTTTAGGATTATTAAATTCTATTAAGTTAGATCTATCGGCACTAACTAGGTTTCTTATTTCTTGTCTAAGAGTATGTCCAGTTAGACCAAAGTTCTTATGAGACCAAATAGCAGTAACTAACTTAGTTTTATTGTAAATTTTTTGATCATTTTCACTAATCCATGTTTCACCGCTTAGTTTATAGTATTTATGTTTTTTGTAACTATCACTCCACCTAAACATTGCAGGATAATGACTAAAGATAAGATCAAATATATCACCGTTATAATGTACCCATCTATAAAAATCTATCATTAACGGCTGCGGTTCAAGCATAACTAAAACATTATGTTTATGCCCTAATGATTTAACATACTCTCCTAGTTTTTGTGGGGTATTAATTGGGTGAGAAGGTATTCCATAATCAATAAAGATACCTAAGTCTACTTTTTCATTAGTAAAATCAATATACTTGCTTTCATGCTTATATGACCATGCTCTTTCTATTACTGATGGCCAATATAAATTTGCTTTAATCTTTTTATCCATTTTTCAGTTGATCTTGTATATCTTTTATCTTAGCACATCTTTCATAGTCTTCCTTTTCTTCAAAGTGTTTTAAGATTCTATCTAAACTATGGATCTTATGCTTAGCAGTTTTTTCATCGTAGTGCAATACTTGGTCAGGAAACATAGTGATTACATTGTAACATAAGATCATATAATGGTCCCAGTCTCCATGTTCAAGTTGAGCCAATAGGGCTTTTAGAAATTCATCATCATTAAATGCCATCTTGTATATCTTTCATTCTTTTAACTAACTCCTCTTGTTCTTCTGTTAAGCTTTGTGGTATATCAACTAAAACATTAACAAAGAAGTCACCATATACGTTAGGATTATGATAACTAGGAAAACCTTTACTTTTAATTCTTAGCATTGTTCCATTCCTTACACACTTAGGTATAGTATAGCTTATGGTTTTGTCAAATACTTTAATCTCGTCTTTCGTTCCTAGTAAAGCATCATAAAGATTTACGTGCTTTATTGTATGTAAGCCTTTTTGGTCCAGGTAAAAATTTGGATCATCTTGGATAAGAACAGTTAAGATAAGATCCCCGTTCTGCTCTTCTGTCATTCCTCTTTGGCCTAATCCTTTAAGCCTCATCTTTTGACCTGGCTTAACACCACGACTAATATTAACACTTACTGTTTTTGTACCTAGTCTTATTTCTCTCCTAGTACCTAAATAAGCTTCTTCTAATGTAATATAGACTTGAGCATTTACATTACCCCCTTTACCATTAAAGCCATACCTCTGATTGAACATATCAGAAAACCCACCACCGTTTGCATTCCTAACAAACTCATCAAAGAATGCATCGTCAAAACTGCTAAAAGGGTTTGAATTAAATCTTGCTTTTTTCTTAGGGTCAGTTAATACATCATAAGCCTCAGCTATATCTTTAAACTTAGACTCGTCACCACCTCTATCAGGGTGATGCTCTTTTGCTAATTGCCTATATGCTTTTTTAATATCTGCATCAGATGCATCTCTGCTAATTCCTAGTATTTGATAAGGATCTTTCATTTCCAAAATATCTGTACACAGACCAAAGCCATCGCTAAAAGTAGAGACACTATTGTTTTTAAGTTAATACCTTCACCTAGAAAAATGTAAGTGCATAAAGCAAAGACAACTATTCCACTTGAAAACCCAATAAACCTACCAGGCCAAAGCACCCCACCGAAATGGGTAACCACAGCTGCTGTTGCTTTAATAAAAATGTAACTAGCCAAAGTCCCAAATATGATTGAGATAGTCCATGGGTTTTCTTTAAACCAAGGCCACACAAATTGACCGTTAGATTGGAACCATATTAGACATTGTCCAATAAAGAAAAGAATAAATGCAAGTATTAAATTATTCATTAGTGTAATATTTGTAGCCGTCACGTTCTGCATGACTTAACCACATATCTAAGTCTTTGGCAGTTATCCAACTTGAGTTACTAAAATCATTATCTCCTTTTTTCTCTGACCTATAGATGTTCATAAACCATCTTTCATCAGGATCCTTTTTATCTATCTCCCACCAATACCACACTCTTTGCCAAGATCTAGGTTTCTTTAGGTAGCATTTTTTACCTTCATCTAAAGCTTTAAGAAATTCCTCCTTACTTATCGGACTGTCTTTCTTCATTGAGCTTTTTCATTTGTAATGTTTTAAGCTTTTCATCAAGCTTAAACTTCTTTTCTTCTAATAGGTTAGCCTTTTCCATCTGAGAACTAATCTTTTCCAAAACAGACACGAGTTTAGGAATATCCGATTCGTAGTATTTTCGGCCCATTGAGGTTCTAAAAAAATCTGACATAATAAGTTGTTTATTTTTATATGTTATTTCATGACTTAGTTTCATGAATATATAATCAAAATAACTATCATATGAAAAAAGTACCATTATTTGAAGATTTTGTACCGGTAGGATTTGGTGGAGATAATGCTGCATCGTTTTCTTTAGGCGGTGTAAACAATGTAGAGACCGGATATAACATGGATGCCATCGTAGGTCCTGTGGATCAATGCTGTAACCATGTAGCTGAACAGGCAAATATGTATGAGACAAATGATAACCCAGATCATACAGCAGAATCTTACATTAAAGAAGCCAAGAAACACATTAACGATAAGATTGATGAAGCATGTGAAAACTATAGTGCAACTAATGAAGGTACTATTAATGAAGGTACTGATATTGGTTCTTGGAATCAAGGTGGAGTTAGAGGTAACGAAAATGTTTTAGTAACTACTTTTGCTGGCCCTAAAGATATTGAAGATTTTGGCTTAGGTAGAAAATGTATGCAAATAAATGTAGGGAGAAGCTATGTACAATTAAACCCAGCAGATATTGTAGAACTAAAAGAACTTCTTAAAAACTATAAAGTGTAATTATGAGCATACCTAAATTTAATGAATATGTAAACGAAGCAATGGTTCAGGTTGCTGGTGATAAGAAACCTGCAGGTGCAAAGATTTTAGCAAGTGAAATTGTTGATAAATTAGAAAGCGCAAAAATGCTTAAACCTGGTGCTAATATCAACGCTGTTAAAAACGCAGTACAAATGATCATCATGGATACAACATTTTAAGAGATGGCATTTAGAAGAATATCATATACAAACGGAGACCCATTAATCAACGAAAACTGGGCATACTACTTTTCTGAATCTTCTGAGGGTGCGGAGTATGAAATTTTATATGAAGATACCGCCAACACCTTAATTAATACAAACTCGGATTTAGTTCTAAATAAGTATCAAGATTTCTATAACTCACTATCACCCGGTTTAAGTGTTTTGTTAATTGGTTACGGTATTGGTAACCCGGTAGATACAATTGCAGCTAATGGTTGTACTCTAACAATCATGGAGAAATATCAAGCGGTGATAGATCTTGCAACACAGGATCTGAGACCTTATACGGTTCAAGTTACAGATCCCTATACTTTCAATTATGCAGGTGAACCTAGTGCATATGATATTATTCTTTGGGATTTTCTTGATTACCAAAACACAAGTACTCTATTACCGGTTACGGAAATGGAATATGCGTTAAGAGATAATGGTAAAATAGTAGCATGGTCAGCCGGTGGAACTAATGAAGTTAGAAGTATACAAGCAATACAAGCCACTGAAATTGCTAATGATCTAAACGGTCAAAACTATTTTAGATCATTTTCAAAAAATGCACTTGACATCTATACAAGAATCAAAACAAAACTAAAACAAAAAGGATGAGCATACCTAAATTTAATGAATACTTAACCGAAGCAGAAGACTATGAATTTAATCCTTCTGAGGCAGCCTCTAGGCTTAAGAAAAGAGAAAAGGAAAACATTCAAAGATATCGTGCAGCTCAAGATCGTGGGGATAACTTTGCAATTGAGTTGTATAGCCTCAAGGTTAAGCTAGATAAAATGGACCTTGAAAGACTTAAGGTTCAAACTGCAATACATGATCTTAAAAACAAATACGGCAAATAATGGATAATCAAGAAAGAGACGATTTAAGTAAAATCCGCCACTATAAAGGAACAGTAAAAGACTTTAAGAATTACTGGGATGAAATGGCAGGTACAGAAACCAATGCATTTGGTACCCCTGAATACCAAGGCTTTAATGATGTACATCCAACTCGCGGTGCTAATGATAGTGAACACTGGAAAACTTCAAACGTAACAGAAGACACTGATATAGGTCATGTTGATAATGAACCCGGTATGTTAGCCAATGACCTTAGTGTAATTGAAAGATACGCCAAAGAACTAGGTGAAATGATGAATCAATTAGAAATGCAAGGTGAAGTAGATTTACCTCATTGGTGGCAATCAAAAGTTATCCTAGCCAAAGAATACTTAGTCAAGGCTAAACATTACTTAAGAGCTGAATTAGAGAAATAAAAAAAGGAACCGTAAGGTTCCTTTTTAGTTTAATTAAAGAGAGCCTTAAGGTTCTCTTTTTCAATTGTGGACTTCAGCACACTTACATAGTTAGGGGCTTCTGCATAACTCGCTCCTAGATATTCAAAATACTCTTCCTCAGAATTAATCTTACTTAAATACCTACATTGGTAAAATGCATAGTCATACACGGATTCCCTCCAATGATTATAGTATGCATGATTTCTGGAGGTGCCTTCAGCAGTAGTGATCCTACGTCTTGCTTGTTTCATACCAAAGAGATTATGGTTCTCTAAAAAGATATGACTTTTCCAGCGACCGGTTTCAACAATTGACTGTGCCATAACTATGTGTGGGTATTGTACATTAAGATCTTTTAACATCTGTGTAAAAGATTTAACGCTAAAGCTATCCACTTCCGCAATAATAATTTCAACCTCACCCTCTCGCAATTGTTCAACTACAACTTCTTTTGCTCTTGCTTTGCCAATGAGATACCCGGTGAATCCCATCAAAATTAAAACACTTATTAGGTAAAGTGTCCATGTCTTTAAACAAACCTCATCAAATAGAAGCTTGTCTTTATTGTATTTAAATAACATAACTTATTCTTTTTCTTCAGTAAATACCCAGATTAATAAATATGCCCAAAACGATCCTGCAACAAATAGGAATAAAATCCTCCATAGAATAGATGGGATTCCACTCCATTCACCTAACCCTGTGCATACACCACCAATGTACCCTTTTCCTCTATACAGTTTCTTGTTTATCATTTGTAAGTTCTTTAAAAAACTTTGTTATTTTGTTGTCATTATAAAAGCAATCGGCATCTGTTGCCAAAATGCTATCATGTACGGTTGGGCTAATATCATATAAGGCATTCATATATGATTGACCTTCTCTTAACCCATGACCTACGTATCGGTTTTTATAAACCTCAAGTAGTCTCAACTGTTGTTTGGTAAGCTTTGCCATAATTAAAAATCACCAGGTGCAACTTGAAAACAAGATAGACCGTTATCTCTCCACATATCCACTACTTTTTGCCTATCATCAAACACACAAAAAATCCTGTCTTTTTTATCTCCAGGAAACAGATCATCCAACCACATCTTCTTTAGCTTGTCATCGGCCATAAATTTGAAGTTACCACCAGTAGGTCTCATCTTAAGAACACTAAATGGTACTTTAAATTGATTAAGCCAATCCTTAGTGGCATCTTTGGTAGCTTTACTCCTACCAGAAAAGATTACAATCTGAAAGCCTTTGTCATGGAGTGCCTGTGCAGTTGCAATAACAGGTACATTAGGCTGGTCCATACTGATGTTAGCAGGATCAAAAAATTTATCCCAATCCATTTTTCCATTGTCCTTAGTAGAAAAACTTCTCCGAGTATCAATATCAGCAAGAGTTCCGTCAAGGTCAAAAATTACAATGTCTTTATCCATAATAGAATTTGTTTATAGTTTAAATATAATACAAATAATTGGGATCTGAAAACTTTTTATGAATTTTTTTCTTGTTCGGATCTAAGCTTCTGTTTGTAAATAGCCTTAAGCTTTTGTTTTCTTTTAACGGATGAAGGCTTTTCATATTCCTTCCTATCTCTAATTGACTGTACCTGTTTAATTCTCTTAGTCTTACGCTTATACCGTTTAAGCATTGTATCAATAGAGTCTTTTTCGTTTCTTTTAATTATTATCATACTTTATATATTATACTTTAAGTCATTTGTGTAATATAGTTTTTTCAATCCTTCATTAAAAATTAAAACATTCCAACTCACGCTGCTTGAAGCACTTAAAAATATAGGACATTTACTTCCTATTAAAATATCAACATATGTATCAAACCAGTATTTAGGATTAAGTATAAGAGTACACTGTTCCTTATAAAAACCATCTTCATCATCAATAGTACCTAACAGGCAATTATCATAATTAACAACCGGAATATCAAAATAAGATTTAAATTCTTCTACTAAATTTTCATTTTCACCCATTGCAAATATTTTGTTAATGTTAGGGTTTTCTTTTAATATATGTTTTGCGCAATTAACATAATCATCCATTGTATTTGCTCTATCGCGAATTCCAGTATACTTACTATTCTTGGTCATATCACTAAGACGAATATGCACAGCTAAAGTATTTTCATCAATGCTTAGTTTAATGATCTGATCTTTTACTTCCTTTACTAATTTTTTTGACCAAGGAAAATATTTCTTTTGTGTATTTCTTAGATTAGAATACATCTCATACTTAGTTATATCCATTCCAGTATACATAGGTAAATTATCAAAACCACCTAAACCAATATCAGCTATTGTAGTAATATCTTCGGATGACTGGTCTAAAAAAGAACTCCACCAATTATCTAAGCTTTCCCATTCGGAATCAGAAATCTGAGGCATGTTAAGATTATTGAAATTAGTACGAGAAATATCCCTTACACCATCGTTCTTAACAAGATAAAAAGAATCATATTTATTGAACTTATCTCTATTAGAAAGAATGTTATAAAGTACTAATATAAACTGTGTACTTAATCCTACTATATGAGTTTGATTTAATCCTAGCTTCATTTTAATTTATTAATTTAATTTGTCGGGATGGCAGGATTCGAACCTGCGATCTCCTGGTCCCAAACCAGGCGCCGTAACCAGACTAGGCCACATCCCGTATGTTGTCCCTGCAGGGCTCGAACCTACACTCTTCTGAACCAAAATCAGACGTGTTGCCAATTACACCAAGGGACAAGGTACTGTTCACGGTTTGTTATTTATTGAATTTAACTAGGAGGTTTCCTATAGTAGCATCAACCTTCTCTAGTCTTATATTGATTTTGTTTTCAAATTTATCAAGTCGTGAATCCATCATACTTACAATTTCACTGGCTTCTCCTTGGAAGTCGCGTTCTAATTGATCCATTCTATCATGCAACTCATCGTGCATTTTTCCTAGTTCATCATTTACATCATCTGCTATTTCATTGATGTGATCCGTGAGATCTCTCTCAACCAAGCTTAAAGCTGAAACTTTGTTCCAAACCTTAACAACACCCACAACCCCAATGATGACTAGGACCGTAAGTATACCTAAAGTAAAATAAAGTGTTTCCATATTTCTTTTGTTTTGTTTTAATTTTATGATGTGAACAGCACCATTTATTATTATATGTAATTTCTTAGTATTGTTTACAGACTAAAAAAGACCGGATAAACCGGTCTTAACCTAAGAGAATAGAATCTCAAAGGATTAGGAATTTTTCACAACTGAACCAGAAGGTACCTCAGTATTAGCAGGAATAGTAACACCCTCGTACACGGTTACATTATCTCCAATAGTTACACCATCCTCAATGGTACAATTAATATCAATGACCGAATTAGCTCCAATGTAAACTTGGTCACCAATTCTAGTTCCTGGTCTAACCAAAGAGCAGCATCCTACAACTAACCCTTTACCAACCACTGAGCCATCTAAAGTTTTACACCCATCAAAGAGTGTATGAAATAATGAACCATTAAGTACCGTGTTAGCTACAGTAAGTCGGTCATTACCATCCTCTAACGCAATAACCCAAGGCATATCAGCAGGTGCCTGATCATAATCTGTAGAATCATATTGAGCATAATCTCCCTTAGGAAGAAGCTGTGTAATTTTCTTGGCCCATTCGCCAGTACCATAAATGTTTATCATATCTTTAATTGATTTGATTTATATATTTACTTGGAGCGGAAGACGGGGTTCGAACCCGCGACCTATAGCTTGGAAGGCTATCGCTCTACCAACTGAGCTACTTCCGCAAATGCAGGATATCGCTTAACCTGCGGTGAGTGTACCTTTCACCTTGTTCCCTTGCGGTACTACGATTTTTTAGTGTGAACCAGACAGGATTCGAACCTGTGACCGTCTGCTTAGAAGGCAGATGCTCTATCCAACTGAGCTACTGGTCCATGATAGAGGAAAGGGCTTCGGGTCTTTCGGGGTTCCTGGTTTGTTGGCTTTACTATGAACCCTTTTTCAATGGTACCAACCTAACAGCTTCACTACCCTTTCCAAGTTATTTAATCCAATGTACCTTCACACCATTCTTCATAGAAGGCGTCATGGATTGGATTATCATCTTCAAGACTTTCCCAACCGTCGTCGGTAAGAACATAGAAGTCTGTTCCTTTAGGCGTTTCAGCTACTCGGAAGGTTAGCTCTTCACCATCATCAGTACGAATATCATACTCTTTAGTGGTTGCCCACCAAACTTCTTTTGATTCTAAAACTTCAATATTCATTGGCATTTCGTATTCATGAGTTTCTTTAACCTCAATAGTCATTATTAGATAGGCTTAATATCTTCAGCACTGGCCTGGAAGTCATAATAACGTTCTCCGCAGATTGCATCTTTATAGTTTTTCCAGTTACCAGGACGAAGCCAGTATTTATTGTTATGGCTGCTATATGAAAGGATAACTCCTTCTTTCCAAGTATCCCTGAATACAGGAAGTACTTCTCCGTTACGGTCAGTCTTACCTTCAGGATGTGGAACGATTGCCATTTTCTTAAGGTACATTACCTTCTCTCCAGATTTAAATTGTGTTTCTGTCATAATAGTTATTTAAAAGATTGGTACCGCTGGCCGGATTCGAACCGGCACTCACCGTTCGGCGAAAGGGATTTTAAGTCCCTCGTGTCTACCAATTTCACCACAGCGGCATTCATTATTATTTACTGCTTTTGGTTTGTACACCTGAGTTAAACATTAGGCTTGCCAAAAGGTTAATACCTAAAGCCTGTAAAAAGGTGATTTCATTGATAGGATTTACTGCAGGTACTAAACATGAGTTCCACAGTAATTGAACAGGCCACGCCATAATGAGGGCCAATAAGACTGCACCTATTAGTAGAAGAAATGCAGTTCCAAGGGGAGCGAATACTTTATCCATTTTTTAATTTGTTTGTTACAGTATAATTATAACAGGTAGAATAGTTTTCTGAAAGAGTTTTAGTCGTCATCTTTAAAAAACATTCCCCAAATGAAAACTAATACAAAGAAAGGCCATAGGAAAATCCACATAATCCTTTCTCCTACTGAAGGAGGTTCCATTTCCATCCGTGAATAAATGTTCTCAAAAGAAAAGGCACAGGCTATTCCAACTAGGAAATATAGCATGGCTATTTGGATGAGGTTCATACTTGAGCTAATTCTTTAATTTGTGCATCACTAAGGCTACCAATCTTCTTACCTTTAACCTCGCCATTTTCCATATAGACCGTAGTAGGAATAGATCTGATTCCATACTTTTGAGCCAATTCAGTTTCTTGGTCTACATTTACAAAGACTACCTCTACTTCGGATTGTTCTTCTGCGAATTTTTCCATTCTAGGTTTCATCATTTTACATGGTCCGCACCATGATGCCCAAAAGTCAACTAATACCCGTGGGCCATTTAAATCTTCTTGTGTCATTTTATCTTAATTAGGATTTTCTGTATTTCTTAGCTTAAACCAATTTGTGATGCCTAAAGTAAGGGCTGTTAAAACTAAAGTGGATCCTATGTAAATAAGACCAGTCCATGCACCTAAAACATCGCCATGGTTTAAAACCTGTATTGTAACTAACCCGATAGTAGTGAACCATACAAAAGGCCAAACAAACAAAGGTACACGGTTAACTTTGTTTTCAATCTTTAAAACCTTTTCATCATGTACTACTCTACTTAAAGCATCTTGCAAATCTTTACCATAAGCAGGTATCTTTTCAATTGTACCGTCAGCGTTCTTAACGGTGATTTCATATTTTAACCAACCATCAAAGGTTTTGCTTTCCTTACGGACTTCTGCGTGAATGGCTTTCCTTTTAGCCTTGTTCTTTTTCATTACTTATATTTGATTTATTATTATATGGAGGAACCTTTTTTGGTTTAAAATAAAAAGAGCTCCCTGTAGGAATCGAACCCACAACCTCCTGAGTACAAATCAGGCGCTCTAGCCAAATTGAGCTAAGGGAGCTTTGGAGTCGTTTTTAAAGGACGCCGCCGGTACTCGTCAGTACTTTAACGGTTTTAAACGACCAAACCTTTTTACCTCACACACGAGTTGTAGGGATGACGGGACTTGAACCCATGACCTTGACTGTATAAGAGTCCTGCTCTAACCAACTGAGCTACATCCCCAGATTGATAGCACCTATAGTTTATGTAGAGGTGCAGAACTCGAAAGTATGTGTGAGTTTATTCCGTGACCATTTCCTCGGTAGGCATATAGACTACTTCCACCGAAGAATCAAGGAATGTCGTTCCATCTCCCTTATCGCACTTTGTAAGAGTACCCTTTTGTTCCATCACCTTAAGCGGTATGGGTCCAAGCGGAGTAGAGATAGTAAACACGGAGCCAGGGAAGAGTTTCCAAAGCTTATAACGGTTACCCTTAACGGGGTCTTTAGCCATCCAGTCATTCAAGTTTCTTGACATGGTTTGTAAAATTAAAAGGTTTGTAAAAAAGAGTTGAGTTTATTCTAAGTATTCCGAATTTCAGCACATTTTTCTAGTGGCGGTCGCACATTGCAGCACATAGTTCACTAGTTACGGTAGAAGCCACTGTACCCAGTCAGCCTCGTAGACGTTTCCGATTGCCAGGATGATCCCCCAGACCAGTGTAGCACCTAAGCCAACACATACCGTGTTCATCAAAAACCATATAGCCTTTTCTGTTAGCTTTTTAGTCTTCATATTCACCATTCCATTTAAATACATTGCCGTAGTTAGATTTATTATTATATACATCCATTACCTAATAGTTTCAGTCCCTCTTAGTAAACGTAGGACAATCCTTTTCTATAACAAAGGCCGTGAAGGTCCGTCCGGGTCCCTCTTGTGGTTGGTTACCGAGAGCCGTAATGAAAGACCCATTAGCGAAACCAAGAGGGGTGGCAGGACCAGAGTACCATGCGTGTAGTCCGTCTTCCTCGTACTGTCCCTGGGTCGCGCCGCACTGGCAGGTTTTGGGAGAGTCTACGAATAACCGGAAGGTATCGTTGCAAGAGTTACAGAATAAGAGTTTCATGTTAGTCGTTTGAGATCATCTTAGTAGCCAAGTGGACCAGGGTTAGGATTAGGACACACCCGGCAATGGTTACTATACCGGTACTGATCGCGGCTAGGGAATCCGCGATGGAGGCGAGGGCCTCGGCTTGGTTTGTATGATTACTTAAGAATGTAGTCATGTTATTAGTATTTGTTAATTACAGTATAACTATAACAAGTGGACCTCCATTCTGAAAGTTTCTGGACAAGGATTTTTTACA
>Ga0255769_10000189_pt1 | contig 72000 bp, 70 predicted proteins | sample 041ome_9_FD_179637 | JGI IMG/M metagenome (GOLD analysis project Ga0255769, IMG submission 179637) | Coastal salt marsh microbial communities from the Groves Creek Marsh, Skidaway Island, Georgia - 041413US metaG (version 2) | ecosystem: Environmental > Aquatic > Marine > Intertidal zone > Salt...
GCTATGTAAAGTCAGAATTGCAAAAAATCCTGCGAACGATGCAGGCAGATTAATCCTAACCTAAATACCTGAAATGAAAAAATCAACGATCACCTTATTAGTAGTTGTTGGAATCCTTGTAGCCCTTGTTAGCTGGGTCATTGGAGCTTACAATGGCTTAGTTACGTTGGACGAAGAAACCAACGGAAAATGGGCGCAAGTAGAAAGCGCTTATCAACGTCGTGCCGACCTTATCCCTAATCTTGTAAACACCGTGAAAGGCTATGCTGATTTTGAGCAAGAAACATTAACCGGAGTCATTGAAGCTCGATCTAAAGCAACGGGAATTAATGTAGATGCTAACAATCTAAGTCCTGAAGCTATCGCAAACTTCCAAGCAGCGCAAAGTCAACTTAGTGGTGCGCTATCAAGATTAATGGTAACTGTCGAGCGTTACCCGGATTTAAAAGCCAACCAAAACTTCCTTGGACTCCAAAGCCAATTAGAAGGTACCGAGAATAGAATCAAAATAGAGCGCGACCGCTTTAACGAAAGCGTAAAAAATTTCAATGCCACCATTCGTAAGTTCCCGAAAACTATCATTGCCTCGAGTTTTGGTTTTGAGAAAAAAGGCTACTTCGAGGCGGACGCAGGAAGTGAGAAAGCACCAGAAGTCCAGTTCTAATGAGTGATTATGTACGTGCGCTACTTTCGGAAGAACAAGAGCAAGCCTTAGTAGATGCCATTACTCAGGCTGAGTTGCATACCTCAGGAGAAATTCGCATCCATCTAGAGAAAACAACTGGCAGCACATCCGCTGAGGAGCGTGCCAAACAATGGTTCGGCAAATTAGAAATGCACAAAACCGCTGAAAAAAACGGCGTATTGTTCTATCTAGCTATTGAAGATCGCAAGCTCGCTTTGTGGGCGGGTGAAGGCATCAATGAAAGAGTCCCTGCCAATTTTTGGCAAACGATCATTGACCTAATGATCAGTGAATTTAAAGTAGGACATTTCTCTGAAGGTCTTATTGCCGGTGTAGAGAAAACAGGCAAAGCCTTGGGAGAATTCTTCCCTCGACAAGATGACGATGTCGATGAGCTGTCTAACGAAATTTCTAAAGGTTAGCCTATGAAGCGTTGGATCTTATTATTTATTCTGCCGTTGTCAATTTTTGGGCAGAACGCTCAAGACTTACTGAACACTCCACCGCCGAAGCGATTAGTTTCGGATTACAGTGACATTCTCTCACCGAAAGAGGAAGCCTATTTAGAGAATCTACTACTAGATTACGCCGATACCACTTCTACTCAAATAGCTATTGTTACAGTGGCAACCACGGGTGGTGATAACATCAACCTAATCACGGCCGAGATTGCAGCGAGCTGGAACATTGGCCAACAAGGCAAGGATAACGGATGTCTCATCTTAGTAGCATCTGGAGACCGAGAAATTTCCATTCAAAACGGATATGGACTTGAACCTTATTTGACCGATTTGACCTCAAAACAAATCATTGAAAACGACATATTGCCTGAATTCAAAGCAGGCAGTTATTTCAAAGGTTTGGTGGCCGGCTCTAATGCGATTATTCAAGTGCTTAACAGCACCTATGAAGGCAAAGGAGGTCGCTCTAGCGGAAATAGATCGCATAAAAAGAACTTCGGCAAATTCCTAGTTCTTATCATTTTCATCATCATTTACCTCAGCAGAAACTCTAGAGGTGGCGGTGGCGGCGGCGGTTATCGTACTGGTCCTTTCTGGTGGGGCATGGGTTCCGGCTACACCATGGGAAGCATGGGACGCTCCAGCGGTGGGTTCGGCGGTGGAGGCGGATTCTCCAGCGGAGGATTCGGTGGCTTTGGAGGAGGCGGCTTCGGCGGCGGCGGCGCTTCTGGATCTTGGTAAGAAAGCATTAACAAAAAAAGCCACCTCTTTCGAGGTGGCTTTTTTACTCGTAGCTGTATCTGAATTAAAACTCGAAAGTCAAACCGGTCATGATGTTGAAGGTAGCTTGTGCGTAGTAGTACGGGATATCGCCCCACATGTATCCATTGGCGGCATAAGAAGTGTTGCCCAAGTTTCTGAACTCCACAAATCCAATCAAGCGCTGCACATCGCTGCAATTCCAAGTATACGAGGTACGCGCATTGATGATGTGATAGGCCGGTAGGCTGTGTGCCTCAAGGCCTTCGTTCGACATATATTGCTTGCCTACGTATTGGTTCCAAAGTGTTGCCTCAAAACCTTTCTTAGTATACGTTAATCGAGCACTAGCTACTGCGCCAGGAGAAAAAGCAATGGGCGTATTATTCACAACTGAAGAGGTAGGATCACTCACCCAGTTCACATTCTCGTTCTGACTTAAAGCTACATTGGCCGTTGCTGAAAGCGCCGAAGTCAGCTCATACGCACCCGTAAACTCAACTCCTTGACGGAAGCCCTGACCGACATTTTCACGGATTGGATACCCCTGCGCATCGATCGCACCTGTCAAGACCAATTGGTTTTGGTACTGTTGGCGGTAGGCGTTCACATCAAAAGCCCACTTCTCACCCGAGTTGCGGAAATTCAATTCCATATCCAACATACGTTCTGCCAGCAATGCATTGGCATCAGCAGCATACTGTAAGTCTGTACGGTTCGGCTCGCGGTGACCTACACCTGCATAAGCACCGAAAACTTGATTTCCACCTAAGTTGTAGGTCAAACCTACTTTAGGGTTAAAGAAATTGAAAGTACGGTCAAAGTTTGCCGGACCCGTCGCTGAGCCGCCAGTTGAACTGTGGTTCACATAACGGTATTGTGCATCCGCGTAGACCAAAAGGTTGTTACTAGTCACAGCGTATTTCGCGTAGATGTTCGCATCGTCTTTAACGGCATCACCCGTATAGTAATCCCCGTCAAGGGTACTTACGTTTGGATTGTTTGCCCAAATCACTCGCCCAAAATGCGCTCCCTCATAACGGTGCACGCCACCGCCAAGCTGTGCACGCTGGCCGCCGTTTTCATAGGTCCACGAAGAAGTGGCTCCATAGAAATCGTTGTCCAACCACTTGCGTGTAACAACATCTCCGTACGCAACGGTATCGCCTGAAGCCGTGTAATACGGCATAAGGCCAAAGTCCATAAAGCTCAATCCTAAGACCGCGCCTTGATTATACTCTTCGTAATAACCGGCGCCTGCAGTGTGGTGCAAAGCCGCCGCGAAAGTACCGCCAAAGAGGTTAGAGTAGCGGTAGTGCAATTGTGTGTGCTCCTGACCGTAGTTATCTACTTGGTCGTCATAGGTACCCACTACATTCCACATGTCGTCATAGATGGCACCAGCAGCGTTAGTTCTAGGTACAGCATCCCAAGCGCCGCCATACATGGTGGTAGAATCAATTCCATACCATGCTTGGTAAGTGCGTTCACCACCGCCGAAGCGAACGGCTTCTACGAAATGGCCACCACCGGCAAAGCCAGCACTCACATAGTACGATTGTAGGTCGGAAGAAGCGCGCTCCACATAGCCGTCTGAGGTGATGGAAGAGATGCGGGTATTCATCCAAAAACCGCTTGCCGTCTTTCCTGTACTTGCTTCCATGGTAGCACGCTGTGCGCCGTAAGATCCAGTACCCAAAGTGATACGACCGCCTTTTTCACCAGCACCCAGAGTGCTTAGACCAAGGCTTGCTCCAAAAGCACCAGAACCGTTGGTAGACGTTCCGACACCTTTTTGCAATTGAATGGCGTTTGTAGAAGACATGAGGTCTGGTGTATTCACCCAAAACACGCCATGGCTCTCTGCATCATTCATAGGAATACCGTTAACCGTAACATTGATGCGCGTGATATCTGAACCACGAACACGCATATTGGTGTATCCAATACCGTTTCCAGCATCAGAGAAACTAACTACGCCAGCAACATCTTGTAACACATAAGGAAGGTCGCGACCGGTGTTTAGCGCTTCAACATCCTTTTCTGTAAGGTTAATCTGTGCGATTGGGTCGTTCTTTTGCGCCCAAGTGCCCAGTACATTCACCTCGTTGAGTTCCACATTGGGAAGAAGGAGAATGTCGATTTTAGCCGAATCGGCTTTTTCTTGTGCCGTAGCAAATAGCGAGAAAGCTACAGCAGCTGCGGTATACATGAATTTATTCATGAATTTGGTTTTTAAACCACGTCAAGGGGCAATAACGTGTTGTTACACTAATATTGCTTACGTTCCTTGGCAGCATTACCTGCCCAGGTTCTATGGGTATGTTCTCAGCCCGCAGGTCGAAAGACTTTCTGGGCACCCCTTTGAGACAACGCAAATGTATAACACGAAAAGCGTATAATAATGTTCATGAAAAAGATTGCTCGAATTAGCGGAATTGTTGGAGCTTCAGGACTCGTTTTGAGTTCGATTTTTAAGGTTTTCCACTATATGGGCGCCCCAACACTCCTACTCATTGGCACGGTCAGTACCGGAGTATTTATCCTCACCTACATCATTGATAAGCTGCGCAGCCGCTCTTAATCTTTGAATTTCTCAAGCAATCCTATAGGACGTAATCGGATTTGCTCCCCTCTCTGCGGCTGACGGCCGACCGGAAAATCATTATATCTATATAGTCTATTGAGCGATATTGCGTGCTGCTGGCTGATGGAACGCATTGATGATCCTTCAGATGCAATCACATATTTTTCCTTAGACCGCGCCTTTTTATGATCAATATATACCACTTCACCAGCCTCAAATTTAGTCTCATAGGTTGCGTCATTTATGGCAAGTAAAACGGCTACTCGAATTTTTAGCGAATCAGATAAGATTTCAATAGTCTCATTCGCCTGAAGCACGATATACGGCGTTCCATTTTCGTGGTACTTCATTCTATGAATAAGAAATTTTTTTCTCGGATTTTTTATGGGCTTTCCCCGACTGTTCAGCTTTGCACCAACTATTTTTTTTGAAACGGTATCTTGATAATCGACCATAGGGGTGTAGGTAGTTTTATCAAATTGTTGCAAATCACTTTCTTCAATAATACGAATGAGCTTATCTGCATAATCCGGTGCTGTAGCATATCCCGCCTTTTTTAGACCTTTCGCCCAACCCTTATAATCTGTTGGGTCCAATTCGAATAAGAACTCGTACCTCGATCCGCGTACTAAAAAGTCTGAATGGTCCTTATAACTGTGTCTGACCTCCTTATAAGCCCGGAAACACTCACCTTTAGCATCGTCGTCGTGGTAGACCTTTTCACCCGTCCAAGTGCCGTGGCATTTGATTCCAAAGTGGTTGTTTGACTTCTTGGCCAATTCACTTAAGCCATTACCGCTTTCCAAAATTCCTTGCGCCAAAGTAATCGAGGCTGGAATTCCACTTCTATTCATCTCATCTACAGCGATTTGAGAATATGCTTCTATGTAATCTTTACGAGCATTATTTTGAGCATTCGTTAAGAGAACTACGAAACTGAGTAGAAAGAGTTGGAGGTAACGGTTAGTTAACATTGGATGTTTGATTTGACTACAAATTGCATTTTCCTTCTTGAAGTTTTTTCAAATTGGCCACTGAGTTATTAAAAATCTGAGGGCTAACTACCACAAAATCAAAAAATGAAATTGTTAATAACGCTTTTTAATATAGTCTTGATTCTGTACATCGATTTGGTAGTTTAGGTATGAGTCTAAACAAAAACACAACGCGATGAACACTAACGATTTCGGAATGGACGATTCTTTCGCAAGCTTCGTTCAAGAATTAGAGCAAGCAGAGCAACCCAAAGCCTGCAGCATTGACAACCCAGAATGTGAGGCTTGCGGAAGCTAAATCACATCTGTAGAACACATTAAAAACCCCCCGGTTCGCTGCGCGAACCGGGGGGTTTTAATTTCCGCCCACCCTACTTTGCTAGTCTTGATAAACGCTCCAAGAACTATTCATATAAAGCAATAGTAATAATCCAGCCATGAGGGCAAAACCGAAGCCTACGGAAGCCGCTATTTTTATTCCAGACCCTTTTGATTTCCCAAAGGCAACACGGTGAAACGCAATGCTAAAAGAGGCAATAAGAGTCGTGTACACAAAATAAATGACCCAATTCCAACCGTCGGACATCCAGCGAAAGTCATAATAGCCTTCGTCCATCCACATAAAGAATTGGCTCACAATGTGAACCCATAAATAGATGCGTGCATTCGGGCGACGAACCAAAGACACTACAACAGGTACGTAAATCCTACTCCCAAGTAGTTGTTCCACCCATTAATCTCGTACTTCAAACCCAGTGCATTGATACTGCCGTCAAAGCCGTACCACTGAATGTCCATACCGATCGGGATGGTAAATACATTCACGGGGTCGTCCGGATCTATAAACAACAAATCCACTAGACCGGTCTTTTCAGAATAATCTGCACCCGTCATGTATCCAAAACCAACATTTAAGAAAATGTCAAAGACGTCGCCCTCCCACAATTTACCGAAGCGCACTTTTGCAGAAGTAAATCGACCCACATTGTAGCTGTACTGAGGAAGCGCATAATTGCTGCCAAAAGCACCATTGCGAATGTAGGAAGCTGTAAAAGCAAGGACACCCCCATTGTCTAAATCGTGCAGGTAACCGCCTAATTCATATTCCTCACCAAGAACAAAGGCGGTAGGATCTGTGAGAAGTGTGTGATAGCCCGCAAGAATGCCCATATCAATTTCCCCTAAAGTCAATTCTGCCTGCGCGTTAGAAAACAGCGGAGCCAAAGTGAATAGAAGAGCAAATTTTAAGTTGCGCATGCGGGTGTTTTGTTTCCCTAAATATCAGAAAAACTATGCCAAAAAAGAAGCCACTTCTATTTGAAGCGGCTTCCTTATCACTAGTTCTTAGTATCTGTAGTGTTCTGGCTTGAACGGTCCTTCAACCTTCACACCGATGTAATCGGCTTGGTCTTTACGAAGCGTCTCGAGCTCTACACCAATCTTAGCCAAGTGCAAGGCTGCCACCTTCTCATCCAAGTGCTTAGGAAGCGTGTACACTTTGTTCTCGTATTTATCGCTGTGGTTCCACAACTCCAACTGTGCCAATACCTGGTTGGTGAAGCTGTTCGACATTACAAACGACGGGTGACCGGTAGCACAACCGAGGTTCACTAATCGGCCCTCTGCCAATACGATGATCTCGTTGCCTTCTACATTGTAAAGGTCTACTTGAGGCTTAATCACCTTCTTGGTATCGCCGTACGCACCATTCAACCATGCCATATCGATCTCGTTGTCGAAGTGGCCAATGTTACAAAGGATGGTTTTATCGTTCATCATCTTGAAGTGTTCTTCTGTGATGATGTCTTTGTTTCCTGTTGCAGTTACAACAATCTGTGCACGTGGGATAGCGTTTTCCATACGCTTCACTTCGAAGCCGTCCATCGCTGCTTGCAATGCACAAATAGGATCGATCTCAGTAACAATCACACGAGCACCTGCACCGCGCAATGACGCCGCAGTACCCTTACCTACATCACCGTAACCGGCAACGACAGCAACTTTACCTGCAATCATCACATCAGTAGCACGACGGATCGCATCTACTGCAGATTCCTGACAACCGTATTTGTTATCGAACTTCGACTTCGTTACCGAATCGTTTACGTTGATCGCTGGAAGAACAAGCGTACCGTTGATCTCACGCTCGTACAAACGGTGAACACCAGTAGTCGTCTCTTCAGACAAACCTTTGATTCCGGCTACCAACTCTGGGTATTCGTCGAACACCATGTTGGTCAAATCACCACCATCGTCCAAAATCATGTTCAATGGCTGACGGTCTTCACCGAAAAAGAGCGTCTGCTCAATACACCAGTTGAACTCTTCCTCGTTCATACCCTTCCAAGCGTATACTGGAATACCTGCTGCTGCGATAGCCGCTGCTGCGTGGTCTTGGGTTGAGAAAATGTTACAAGACGACCAGGTAACGTCTGCACCTAGCTCTACTAATGTTTCAATCAATACCGCCGTTTGGATGGTCATGTGCAAACAACCGGCGATGCGCGAACCTGCCAAAGGTTTACTTGCACCAAACTCCTCACGCAGGGCCATAAGACCTGGCATCTCTGCTTCAGCAAGCTTGATTTCTGTGCGGCCCCAATCGGCCAATGACATATCTTTAACTTTGTACGGTACGTACTGTGTAGTTGTACTCATGTAGTATATAAATTTGCTGCAAAGATACACAACACAACCTTCTTACAAACAGTTCAATAGAATGTTGATTTATCCATTTAAATACCTCGATGATTCCGTTCAGGTTTCCATCAACCCTGATTCCCAGGGCGAGGCCATTATGGACCAATTCAGCGCTGCCGATCATCAACGTTACACCGAACTGAAATCTGAACCGAAAAAACAGGAATTTCTTTGGAGCCGCGCCGCTCTTCACTGCGCCGGAGCTGATTTGAAATACATCGAATACCAAGGCAAGAAACCCGTCACAGCTAACGGACACATTAGCCTCAGTCACTGCAAAGGTGGTGTTGCCGCTGCATTCAGTGAAGAGCTCGAAGTAGGAATCGATATCGAAACCAAGCGTGAAAACCTTGTCCGTATTGCCCAAAAATTTGCCACGGAAGAAGAACTCACTCGTTTTGATTGCGAGCCGCATACTGCACTTCAATTTATCTGGGGCATCAAGGAAAGCCTGTTTAAACTCTATGGATACGGCAGTGTAGACTTTAAGGAACATCTTGAAATCACCGCCTTTGAATGGGATCCCGAGAGCAGACAAGGATGGGGCATCGCATGGGTTGGACAAACCTGCCAAGAACGTCCTGAACCGATACAATGTCTTGTACAAACCGCTTTGGTTGGTGAACATTATTTATGCATGGCGACACACAGAATACCGACCGTTCCCTTCGAAAGTGAGCGAACTGTATTGCGCGAATGGGTTCCAAGCGACGCACCTTGGCTCTATGATCTCAATATGAATCCTCAAGTCGTACGTTACACAGGAGATGCTGGATTCACCTCAACACAGAGTGCCTTAAACCTGATAAAAAGCTATCCAAACTACCAGCGCGACGGATACGGACGCTGGATGGTCATTGATAAATCTACAGGCAAACCTATCGGTTGGTGCGGACTTAAAAATAACCCTTGGGGCATCGATCTTGGCTTCCGTTTCTTCGAGGCAGTCTGGGGCCAAGGCATCGCCACAGAATGCGCCGTAGCTACCGTTGAAAAAGCCAAAGCACTTGGGCTTAGTGATCTGGTCGGACGTGCACTGTCCGAAAATGTTGGTAGTTGGAAGGTACTAGAGAAGGTGGGCATGCAACGCTACGAAAGCTTGCCTATTGAAGATTTCGCACAGGACTACAATATCGCTGAAAAAGACCTCAACAGCTGGAAAGGACTGATGCTTCATATGTATAAACTGGCGTTGTCGTGAAAATAGTAGTAACCGGAACAGAGAGTACCTACAAAAGTACGCTTACCCAAGCGCTGGCTCAACAGTTCTCGTTTGTTTATACCAAAGAGTATGCAAGGGAATACCTAGAGGAAATCGCACCAGATACCCCTGTAAACCCGATGCCTCGAGCCGACTACAATCGCATCGAACAAGGCCAACTGCAGACCCAAAAATCGCATGGATACTTTGACAACTTAGAACACCGAATATTCGATACCGACGGCATTACCCTTCACATCTGGAAAGCTGATAAATACGGTGAAATTGACCCAGAACTGTTGAAGGTTCCTGAAGATGTGATTTATTTCTTGTGCTATCCAAACGTTCCTGCAGGCGAGGATCGATTGCGCATAGATGCACAGCGCAGAACGTCTTTACATAGGGAGTACCTCAACGTGCTCCATCGTTTGCCGAACACCGTCGTACATCTCGACCAACCAACATTAGAAGCGCGGCTAGCCTACGCCCAAAAAAGTATTGAGGAATTACTAAACGACGCGGTTTAGTTTCTCATTGATGTGCTGGCGCGCATTGTTCCATTTCTGGAATTGCACCAAGTAGTAGTTGTAATCTGCATTTTCCATACTTAGATACTCTTTCAATGCGTTCAACTTCCGCTCCACGTGAACGTATTTCAAGCGCAGCGTTGTTTCATTGACCAATGGGAAAATGGTATTTTTTTCGTCCGGAAGGTAAATCTCTTTCGACTTCCAATTCGCCAAGGTATACTTCTCCGTCAACGCTTCCGTGACCACTTTGATGATCTCAGGATCTTCCCTGCGCACCCACCAATCTGTATTGGGTACATGCTCTTTTTCTACCTCGTCGGCGAGCATGTTGTACATCTTAGAAAAAATTGGCGTTGCAAATTCTATTTGATCTTCTTCAATTTCGTCTACAATCCAAGTAGCGATGGAGACCGGTATCACTTCCTCCTCATCCAGATCTGCATCTAGCATCGCTTCAGTGCCCTTGGCCACCAAAAGATGGATGATACGCTCCTCTTGCTCGAAGCCGTGAATCTTAACCATTCCGGCCTCGCGGGATTGAACGACCTCCATGGGCGGCGCCGATGCTTGTCTTTTCTTTTGCTGTCGCTGCTGAATGCCTTGTAACCTGCCGAGCTCTTCATAAAGGGCGGTTGGATCTATTTCAAGAATAGAAGCCGCCTCTTTGATGAATACCTGTCGTCCTATCTGATCTGGTACCTTTGAAATACTGCTTACCACATCGCGAACCATTTCAGCAAACTTCAACGGATCACCGGCTACATCCTCCTTCAATACCGAAGTTTTGAAACTGATAAAGTCCTTCTTGTTGTCCTTCAAGAATGCCTCTAGCTCCTCGTTGGTGCGCTGCTTGGCAAAGCTGTCTGGATCTTCACCCTCAGGGAAGCCCACTACACGAACATTCACCCCTTGTTCAAGCATCATATCAAGCCCACGAAAGCTTGCGCGCAACCCTGCCGCATCTCCATCGAAAAGCAAGGTAATATTCGGCGTGTAGCGCTTCAACATTCCTATTTGCCCTTCGGTCAATGCCGTACCAGATGAACTCACCACATTGCGGATACCGTTCTGATAGAAACTCAACACATCTGTGTACCCTTCCACCAAAAAGGCCTCGTCACGCTTCACAATTTCTTGCTTGGCTTGGTACAAGCCATAGAGCACCTTGCTCTTGTGGTAGATTGGATTTTCTGGACTGTTCAGGTATTTCGCTGCCTTGGCACTGTTGCTCAAAATACGCCCACCGAATCCTAAAACTCGACCGCTGACACTGTGTATTGGGAACATAACACGGCCGCGAAATCTATCGTACCAGCCGCGTTCATTCTTCATCGAAATGCCACTCTCTTGCAATGCCTTTTCACTGTACTGATTGGCTATTGCATAATCTGCAAATGCCGTTGACGCTTCAGGGCTGTAGCCAAGGTGGAATTTATTGATTGTCTCGTCATTGAATCCACGTTCTTTAAAATAGCTCAGGCCGATGGCTTTTCCTTCGTCCGTTTCAAGCATTTGCTCCTTAAAAAACTTGGCAGCAACATCGGTAATCAGATACACTGCCTCGCGCATATTCCCTGCTTCAATCTCCTCAGCCGTCTGCGGACGTGCCTCTGGAATCTCGATATTGTACTTCTTAGCAAGCCAACGCAATGATTCAGGATAACTCATCTGTTCGAGCTCCATCAAGAAGGTAACCGCGTTACCACCTTTGCCCGAAGAGAAACATTTAAAGATCTGCTTCGCCGGGCTCACCATGAAAGACGGCGTCTTTTCGTTGTTAAAAGGCGATAAACCCTTGAGATTGCTGCCCGATTTTTTCAACTGAACGAATTCCCCTATCACCTCCTCAATGCGAGCGGTGGTAAAGATCTGTTCGATGATTTCTTGTGGAATTCGGGCCATGGATGCAAGATACTTTTTCTAAATAAAAAAGCCACCCAAAAGGGCGGCTCTAAGCAAGCTGAGTTGAACTTAATTATTTATGCAAATGTACATCCATTTGTGGATATGGAATAGAAATACCCTCAGCATTGAACGACTTATATACCGCATCATTCATTGCGTAGTGTACGTCCCAATAATCTTCTGACTTCACCCATGCACGCGTGATGATGTTGACAGAAGAGTCTGCCATAGCACTTAATTCAACAAGGATAGGTTTATCTTTAATAATTCTGGTATCGCCATCAATTAAGGTGTGAAGAATGGACTTTGCCTTATCTAAATCGGCATCATAACCAATCCCGAAGGTCCATTCCAATCGCCTAAATTCCTGAGCACTATAATTCACCAAAGAACCGTTGCTCAATGCCCCATTGGGTAGAATAATGAGCTTGTTGTCCGGCGTGGTCAGTGTGGTGACGAAAATTTGAATGGACTTCACCGTACCTGAGTGGCCTTGGGCCTCAATAAAATCACCGACTTTGAATGGCTTAAACATCAATATCATGGCGCCGCCTGCAAAGTTTTGAAGCGTACCACTAAGTGCCATCCCTACTGCCAAGCCTGCAGCACCCAGCACTGCAACAATACTCGTAGTCGCGACTCCCAATTGATTGATGGTAGCAATAATGACAAATGCCTGCAAGGTGATTTTCATGAGCGACTCCAAGAAGGTCGTCAAACTCGCATCCACATCTCGAAGGCTCATTGCTTTCTTAAACCCCTTTAGAATAATGCGTACGACACGCATACCAATCCAAAGAATGAGCAACGCTACGACTACTTGCTTTGCCCATACTAGGGCATTTTCTGTGATGGTCTCCATAGAGACTCCAATAATTTCTTCCATGATGTAACCGGTTTTGGTTTACTTCTTACGAGCGCCTGTGTAAGCAATAACCTCCTCTAAAGCAGTACGCTCTGCACTCTTAGGAAAATTAGAAAGAATATCCGCAGCTTTTTGCAAATGCCCTTCCATTTTCGAACGAGCATAATCTAGACCTCCAGAATTTCGAACGAAGTCTACCACTTCAGCCACCTTCTTAGGCCTGTTATGGTCTTTCTTGATGGTGCGTATGATTTGCTTGCGCTTGGATGCCGTAGTGTTTTGAAGGGCATTGATAAGCGGCAGCGTCATTTTCTGTTCCTTGATGTCAATTCCGGAAGGTTTACCCGTCAAATTGACTTTTTCAAAATCAAATAAATCGTCTTTGATCTGGAATGCCAATCCAAGCTCGCGACCAAACATGCGCATCTGCTCTTGAACCTCAGTTGACGCCTCTGCACTTTGTGCTCCAACGACACAACACGTTTCGAGCAGTATGGCCGTCTTCTGCTGAATAACTTCATAGTAGACCTCTTCTGTGATGTCTAATTTTCTTGCTTTCTCTATCTGCAGGAGTTCACCTTCACTCATGCTTTTTACTGCAGTGCTTACGGTTCCAAGTAGTTGATATTGCTTCCTGTCCACTGCTAGTAAAAGCACCTTAGACAAAAGATAATCTCCAATGAGTACTGCCACTTTATTTTTCCAGAGCGCATTGATCGAAAAGAAGCCTCTCCGCATGTCCGCGTCGTCTACTACATCGTCATGGACAAGGGTTGCTGTGTGCATGAGCTCTATCAAAGAGGCACCAACGTAGGTGCTGTCGTTCACTTTGCCTAACATTTTTGCCGTCAATAGGACGAGGATCGGACGAAGTTGCTTCCCCTTGCGCTTGACCATGTAATTCATGACGCGATCGACCAAAGGAGTGTTTGACTTTAAATGTGCTTTAAACCGCACATCAAATTCCTTCATCTCTTCAGCAATAGGTGCTTTAATAGAATTCAACTTTGACATTAGCTCCAGCCTTTTGATTTCTGAATGTGCTCGTAGGCCTTCTGCACATTCAAGAAGGTTTCTTTGGCCGCAGCCTGCGCCTCAGCACCCGCATCGATGGTACGATCCGGATGGTATTTCAAGGCCATTTTACGGTACGCTTTTTTTACTTCTGCTTCGGATGCGTTTTCACTCACTTCCAAAACTTTGTATGCCCATCCCTTGTCCGATTCCTTAGAGAACATCGCTTTGATTGATTCGAAGTCGTATGGATTAATGCGAAGATTGCGCGCGATACGACGAATCTCCTCTACCTCGTTCTGATGCAAGTGACCGTCTGCCAATCCCAATTTAAACAAGAAGTGAATTAACTGAAGACGTGTACTGTGATTCGTAAAGCCGTTGATCTGATTACACACTTTGGTCAGTGGAATCTGTTGGTCGACTATTTTTCTGAAAACAGCAAAGCTCTCGTTGGCACGCTCTTTACCAAACATGCTTACGAACTGTGCTCGAACAAAGTCCAACTCCTTCTGCGCTACCTTGCCGTCTGCTTTAATGACACGTGCAGCAAGAACCAGTAAGGCGATATGAAAGTCGCTTGGCGAGGATTGTTGGTTGCGCGTATAGCTGCTGCTGGACTTTTCACCTTCCACCAAATCGTGTATACGATTCGCAAAGGCCACTCCAAGTATAGCGCCAATAGGGCCTCCTAAAGACCAGCCTAAACCGCCCCCAAAAATTTGAAAAAGTCGTTTCATTCCGAGTCCAAAGATACTCGGCTAAAACGGAAAAAACTAAAGCCTGTAATCGAGATTAAACCACGAAATAGGCGAAGGTAGCGATACCTCCTATGATTACGATTACCAAGGCGATCTGTGCGTAGAGTTGCGCTGTTGACATCTTCTCTTTCGGTGTTCTAACCCTACGACGCTTCGTAGTTGCTTGAGTGGACATAGCGAGTGTGTTTTGTTGTGTAGCATTAAGTTACAAAAAATCGGGATGTCACCAAAAATTTTTTATTGTATTTCGCTTATTACCAACGATTTAATAGTCAACATTCGCTGTAGCACCTTTATTTTTTTTGAGAACTTCTGACACAAAAAAAAGCCCTTGATGATCAAGGGCTTTTCACGTTTTGTTCATGAATCACTACGACCCGCAGGCCACACATTCGTCTGGATTATCAATTGAACAAGCAATTTTTTCTTCAGCCGTCACTTCTTCGCTCATTTTAGCCATTGCTTCTTTTTGCGCTATTACACGTGCTTCTACTTCTGCAGCGGTCGGCTCTCCTGTGGTAGCTTGAACAGCATCGGCACTATCTGAGGTAGCACCGGAACTAATGCCTGGACTCATGTTGGTCTGTGCATTTTTCTTCACTGTAAACTTAATAGCGCTAGAAGCCGGTTTCGAACGCAAGTAGTACATACCTGTTTTCAAGCCTTTCTTCCAAGCGTAGAAGTGCATAGAAGTGAGTTTACCCATGTTTGGACTTTCCATGAAGAGATTCAAACTTTGGCTTTGGTCAATGAACATACCGCGATCGGCTGCCATGTCTAGAATATCTCTCATTGAGATTTCCCAAACCGTCTTGTAGATCGCTTTCAAATTATCTGGCACACCTTCAATATTTTGCACAGAACCGTTTGTTGCCATCAATGCATTCTTCATATCATCGTTCCAGAGACCCAATTCAATCAAATCGTTCAATAGGTGCTTGTTCACTACAATGAATTCACCTGAAAGCACACGACGGGTATAAACATTCGATGTGTACGGCTCAAAACATTCGTTATTGCCAAGAATCTGAGACGTAGAGGCGGTAGGCATTGGTGCCATCAACAAACTGTTTCTAACACCGTGCTTTTCTACTTCTTCACGCAATTCTTTCCAATTCCAACGACCGCTAAGTTCTTCATCCTTAACGCCCCATAGATTGTGCTGGAATTGACCCTTAGAGATTGGCGAGCCTTCGTACGTCTCATAGGCACCATCCTTCACAGCTTGGTCCTTCGAAGAACTTACTGCCGCGAAATACATGGTTTCAAAAATCTCCTTATTTAATGCTTTCGCCTCCTCTGAGTCGAACGGCATGCGCAGCTTGATAAACGTATCAGCCAACCCTTGGACACCCAAACCTACAGGACGGTGACGCATGTTTGAGTTTCTTGCTTCAACCACTGGGTAGTAATTGCGGTCAATCACTTGATTCAAGTTGTACGTCACCTTATAGGTTACATCGTACAATTTCTGATGGTCAAACTTCCCATCTTCAACGAACATTGGAAGGGCAATAGACGCTAGATTACATACCGCAACCTCATCCGGCGAAGTGTATTCTAAGATTTCCGTACACAAGTTTGAGGAACGGATCGTTCCAAGATTCTGCTGGTTTGATTTCAAGTTTGCAGCATCCTTGTAGAGCATGTATGGCGTTCCAGTTTCAATCTGGCTTTCCATGATTTTCGCCCATACTTCACGAGCTTTCACTGTACGGCGACCTTTTCCTTCACTTTCGTATTTGGTGTAGAGATCTACAAACTCTTGACCGTGACAATCGAACAAACCTGGACATTCGTTTGGACACATAAGCGTCCACTCTTCATTCTTCTCAACGCGCTCCATGAAAAGATCTGGAATCCACATTGCGTAGAATAAATCGCGTGCACGCATTTCCTCTTTACCGTGGTTCTTCTTCAAATCCAAGAACTCGTAAATATCTGCGTGCCATGGTTCTACATAAATGGCAAATGAACCTTTACGCTTACCGCCACCTTGATCTACATAACGAGCCGTATCGTTGTAAACGCGAAGCATTGGAACAATACCGTTAGAAGTACCGTTGGTTCCACCAATGTATGATCCCGTAGCACGAATATTGTGAATGCTTAATCCAATACCACCGGCACTCTGCGAGATCTTGGCTGTTTGCTTCAAGGTGTCGTAGATACCGTCTATGCTGTCTTCCTTCATTGTCAAAAGGAAACAAGAGCTCATTTGAGGTTTAGGCGTACCGGCATTAAACAACGTAGGTGTTGCATGCGTCATGTACTTCTTGCTCATTAACTCATACGTCTCTAGAGCACCTTCAAGATCGTCTTTATGAATACCGATACTCACACGCATGAGCATTTGCTGAGGACGCTCAACAATCTTTCCGTGCATACGAAGCAAGTAAGAGCGCTCGAGCGTTTTGAACCCAAAGTAGTCGTAAGAGAAATCGCGGTCGTAAATCAATTGCGAATCCAAGTATTCCGCATTCGCTTGAATGATTTCGTATACATCGTCGGCAATCAATGGTGCTTTTTTGCCCGTTTCCGGGTTGATGTATTCGTACAGATCTGTAACAGTCTCCGAAAAGCTCTTCTTGGTACTCTTGTGCAAGTTGCTCACGGCAATTCTTGCTGCAAGATTCGCGTAGTCCGGATGTTTGATGGTCATTGACGCAGCAGTTTCTGCAGCCAAATTATCTAACTCAGAGGTGGTTACGCCGTCATAAACGCCGTCCACTACACGCTTCGCTACTGCTACTGGATCAACATATTCGCTCAATCCGTAACATAGTTTCTCAATACGTGCAGTAATCTTATCAAACTTTACCGCCTCCTTTCTTCCGTCTCTTTTCAGTACGCGCATCATAGCTTATTCTCTTGGGTGTGTTCTTGTCTTGTTTTTCGTTTAGAAGCTCATTTCGCCACCAAACGCATTGTCGAAGTTGTGATCTTCTTGGCTTTCCCCAACTCCTGCTTTCTTGTATTCTGAAACACGTTTCTCGAAGAAATTTGTTTTCCCTTCTAATGAAATCATGTCCATAAAGTCAAATGGATTTGCAGTACCGTACACCTTTGGACAGTGCAATGTCTCAAGCAAGTGGTCGGTAACGAATTCAAGGTATTCTGACATCAATTTTGCATTCATTCCAATCAAGTTCACCGGTAATGATTCTGTGATAAACTCACGCTCAATATCCAATGCCTCGGTGATGATCTGGGTAATACGCTCTACAGGCACCTTGTTCACCAAGTGGTTGTTGTGCAAGTGACAAGCGAAATCGCGATGCAGACCTTCGTCACGAGAAATAAACTCGTTAGAAGTTGCCAAACCTGGCAACAAGCCTCTTTTCTTCATCCAGAAGATTGAACAAAATGCTCCTGAGAAGAAAATACCCTCTACCGCCGCGAAAGCAATCAAACGCTCTGCGAATGATTCAGATTCAATCCAACGCAATGCCCAATCTGCCTTTTTCTTTATGGCAGGAAAGCGCTCGATAGCATTAAACAATTCGTCTTTCTCAGCATCGTTGTCCACAAGTGTGTCAATGAGTAGCGAGTACATCTCACTGTGGATGTTTTCCATCATGATCTGGAAACCGTAGAAGAATTTCGCCTCCGAGTACTGTACCTCATTCACGAAGTTCTCTGCAAGGTTTTCATTTACGATACCATCGGAAGCCGCAAAGAATGCTAAGATGTGCTTGAGGAAGTAACGCTCGTCGTCGTTGAGCTTCTTCCAATCCACAACGTCTTGGTGCAAATCGATTTCCTCCGCCGTCCAAAATGAAGCCTCTTGCTTCTTGTACCAGTCCCAAATATCACTGTGCTGGATTGGGAAAATCACAAACCTGTTTTTGTTGTCTTGTAAAATTGGTTCCTGTTGCATAAAGCAAAAATTTTAAGGTCGGAAGCGCGCATTAATCATTGTTAATGTATTGATTTCCAACTAATTATGTTTTTGGTTTTTCAGCGGAGTAGGATGTTCAATACGTGTCCGTAGCTGAACGGCCTATACAAACATGGCCACGATTTACACCAATAACAAGCCGGACTATTTGGGTTTTTCCCGTAGTTATTAACAACGAAAAAGATTCGAATATTGCCCACGCTGTAGACTGCTATTGGGACTGAGCCGATAAGCGCCTGAAGATTTCTACAATTAAGACTTTTTAAGCCCGTTTTTCTCAATTAAATCGGCCGCGATTTCCACTTTTTCAAAGAAAGCTGGACCGTATTTTCTAATTAAAGGGTCTTTCAAAAACTTGTAGACTGGTACTTTTAATTCCTCACCCAAAGAACAGGCCGCCGAACATATGGACCAGCGGTCGTAGTTCAACGCCTCAAAATCTGTGTAGCGAGCAATACGAATAGGATAAAGATGACATGAGATCGGTTTCTTCCAATCAATAACACCGTCATTGTAAGCCTTCTCAATGCCACAATGCGCCGCCCCATCTTCACTGAACACCGTGTATGCACATTCCTTCCCTCCGATTATCGGCGTTTCCTTTTCGCCAAGACCGTCAACGGAAGTTCCCACTTTTTCAATCTCACGAATGCCTTTTTCAGTTAGATACGGCTTGACCTTTGGGTAAATCGATTCTAGAATGGCCACCTCTTCTTCTTCCACAGGTGCACCAGCATTGCCTTCAACACAACAAGCACCTTTACAGGCACTGAGGTTACAGACAAATTCCTTTTTGAAAAGGTCCGTAGAAAGCAATTTGTTATCGATGTCAATCATACTACAAAACTAACGAAGACTTCCATCGATTTTTGAACGTAAAGAAGCTAATTTTGCCAAAAAACTAAACACCGTGGGATTTAACATTAACGATGCACTGAGTGCTTTTTTGATTCTTTTCGCTGTCATTGATATTCCTGGTAGTATACCAATTATTGTCAGTCTTCGTAAGAAGGTAGGCCACGTTCAAAGTGAGAAAGCAACCATTGTTGCCGGCATCATTATGATTGTATTTCTCTTCGTAGGAGAAAGCATATTGAACCTTTTAGGAGTTGACGTACAAAGCTTTGCCATTGCGGGGAGCTTTGTAATTTTCTTTTTGGCACTAGAAATGATACTAGGCATCACTCTTTATAAAGAAGAAAGTCCAAGCACTGCTTCCATTGTACCTATTGCTTTCCCGCTCATCGCTGGTGCGGGCTCAATGACCTCCTTAGTCTCGCTGCAGGCGGAATTTGACAATATCAACATCATCATTGCCATCGTTGCCAACATGATTGTGGTTTATGCGGTTCTCAAGAATACCGAACGCCTAGAACGTATTCTCGGACCGGGCGGATTGAGCGTGCTTCGCAAGGTTTTCGGTATTATCTTGCTCGCGATTGCAGTGAAACTATTTTTCACCAATCTCATTCCTTTGTTACAAACGGTTTAAGACCTCTTTATAATGGCTGACGATCAATTCAAAAACGTAATCTCCCATGCCAAGGAGTATGGATTCATTTTTCAAAGCAGCGAAATCTATGACGGATTAAGCGCTGTATACGATTATGGTCAATGTGGGGCATTACTCAAAAACAACATCAAAGCCTATTGGTGGGGTGCCATGGTACAAATGCACGAGGATATTGTCGGAATAGACTCCGCCATTTTTATGCACCCAACTACATGGAAAGCCTCTGGCCACGTCGATGCTTTTAATGACCCTCTGATTGACAACAAAGACAGCAAAAAACGCTACCGCGCGGATGTTTTGATTGAAGATCATGTTGAGAAGATTCGTCAGAAGATCGAGAAAGAGGTCAAGAAAGCTGCCAAACGCTTTGGTGAGGCCTTTGATAAAGAGCAGTATCTAGCAACCAACGGCCGCGTTCTTGGCTACCAAGAAAAAATAAAGGCCATCATGGATCGCTTTGTAAAGGCGATGGATGCCGAAGATCTCGCGGACGTGAAACAACTGATCGAAGACGAGCAGATCAAATGTCCTGTGAGTGGATCCATGAATTGGACCGATGTACGTCAATTCAATCTCATGTTTGGTACCCAAATGGGCTCGGTAGCTGAGGGCGCCTCTACACTCTACCTCCGTCCTGAGACGGCGCAGGGTATCTTCTTGAACTACCTCAACGTACAGAAAACGGGAAGAATGAAAATTCCTTTCGGTATTGCGCAGATTGGGAAGGCCTTCAGAAACGAGATAGTCGCACGCCAATTCATCTTCCGTATGCGCGAGTTCGAGCAGATGGAAATGCAATTCTTTGTGCGTCCTGGTACTGAAATGGAGTGGTACGAAAGCTGGAAAGAGAAGCGTTTAGCATGGCACAAAAGCCTCGGTTTCGACGAAAGCAACTACCGTTTCCACGACCATGAAAAGCTTGCGCACTATGCAAATGCTGCGGCAGATATCGAATTCAACTTCCCGTTCGGATTCAAAGAGCTCGAAGGCATTCACTCGCGTACAGATTTCGATTTGAAACAACACGAAGAATTCAGTGGTAAGAAGCTGCAATATTTTGACCCTGAAATCGGCGAAAACTATGTGCCGTATGTAGTTGAAACCTCGATTGGTCTCGACCGAATGTTCCTAGCGATACTTTCTAAGAGTCTAATCACGGAAACTCTCGAAGACGGAAGTCAGCGCACCGTATTAAATGTACCTGCCTTTTTAGCGCCTTATAAAGTAGCCGTGCTTCCTCTTTTGAAGAAAGATGGATTGCCAGAGAAAGCTAGAGAAGTTGTCAATCTTTTGAAGTTTGACCACATGGTCCAATACGATGAAAAAGATGCCATCGGAAAACGTTACCGTCGTCAAGATGCCATTGGCACCCCTTTGTGTGTGACCGTTGACCACCGAAGTCTTGAGGACAACTCCGTTACAGTTCGATTCCGCGATACCATGGAACAAATCCGAATTTCTATGGATGAATTGAAGGCTTTGACGAGTGAGAAAGTGTCGCTAAGTGCGCAATTGGGAAAACTTTCCTGAAAATCATTCTTAAAACTTTGATTTTCATATATATTGGTTCCTACAATTAAAAATCATTCGCGAGATGAAAAAGTTAAACATTTTTGCTTCAGCAGTAGTTGCACTAGCTATGGTAGCTTGTGCTGCACCAGCTGAAGAAGCGCCGGTAGAAGAGCCAGCAATGGAAGAGGTAGCTGAAGAGGCTCCTGCAATGGAAGAAGCGGCTGAAGAAGCTGATTCTACTATGGAAGAAGCAGCTGCTGAGGAAGCAGAAGCAGCTGAAGAAATGCACGAAGACCATGAAGGTCACGAGCACTAAGATTCACCTCTTAGGAAAGAAGAACCCCCGAGCGCGATGCGCTCGGGGGTTCTTTTTATCCAAATGTTTTATTGTCGTATTGCAGACTTGATCTGAGCGATGGATACATCGTCTTTGAGCAATAATTTTCTGTAGGCATCAAAACCCCATAGGTTTCTAGCGATAGTAGCCTTGAGCAACAAAGACAGTTCTTTGCGATCAGAAGCACCGAGGTCTTCGAGCGCAATTCCATAACCGCCGTACTCTAAAAACGAACTGAGCATATCCTCAGTAATCGTAAAATCGCTGTAATAATTTGAGAAGTTTAAATCTTTGAAGTCACGGCGGTGTGAATCGGCATAGTCAAACCCAAAGGCATCAATGGTACCGTAAGAAAATGTCCAGAAGTAGGAAGCGCTATCGTTGGTGATTTCCACATCCGGCTCAATCCCCCCTTGGGAATAGAGAACGCGACCTGTATCACTTATAAAAACACCTTCGTTAACTACTTGGCCTTCACGGTAAGGTTTCTGAATGGATCTTCCGCTTGGCGTATAATAGTAGGCTACAGTCAAGCGTACTTTTGAACCGTCAGCAAGTACCTTATCCTCTTGAACTAATCCTTTGCCGAAAGAAGTTCGGCCGTAAACAGTCGCTCGGTCGTGGTCTTGAAGCGCACCAGTGAACACCTCTGAGGCACTGGCTGAATTTTCATTGATAAGAACATGGACCGGCAATTCTTCGAATCTATTCCCCGATTTTGCCGTAGACGTATTCGTCGAACCGTCCTTGTATTTGGTAGTTACAATGTTCTTATTATCACCCAAGAACTCATCGGCCATGGCCACAGATTCGTGCAAGTATCCGCCTGGATTGTCTCGAAGGTCGATAATTAATTCTTCCATTCCCGTCGCAGTGAGGTAGTCCAAATGCGCCACAAATTCGTCGTGAGTAGTCTCTGCGAATCGATCTATTTTGAGGTAACCTACGCCATCCTCAACCGGTAAATGAAGTACACTTTCTATCGGCACTAAATCTCTTTGTACTGAGAAAGATAAATGGTCTTTACCTCGTACGACCTCAAGCGATACGGTAGTCCCCCGACGTCCTTTTATTTTGGAGGTTACTATATCGTTGGTCAATGATTCTCCAACGATGGTATCCTGATCAATCGCATAGACGCGGTCGCCCGATAAAATACCGGCAGCGGCTGCAGGTCCGGGCTGCATAACATGAACGAAAACGAGCGTATCCTTTTTAATGGAGAACTCAACACCTATTCCGGAGAACCCGCCTTGCATGCGCTCTGCCATGGCTGCGCCTTCATCTAGTGGGATATAGGTGCTGTGTGGATCCAAAGAAGATAAAATGTGATCCATGGCTTCAGCCTGAAGAGAATCCACGTCCAATTCTTCCACATATTCCTCTTTGAGGTAATCAAAGAATTGGCTCATCTTGTCCCCCGCTCGAGGAGCCTCACCGAATTTGCTTCCTATCCAAACCCCGAAGAGCAGGAATAACGCTACCCATAAAATGACGTTTTCTCGTTTCAATCGATGTCCATTTGAACCACCTCGACCCCTGCCTTTATCAAAAAGTCTAGGCCACTGCGGTCTTTGTATTCATTGATGTAAATGAGCTTTTTAATACCTACTTGATGTATCAATTTACTGCACTCTTTACATGGACTCATGGTGATGTACAATGTAGCGCCGCGTGCACTGGCAGTACTACTGGCCACTTTGGTAATCGCATTCGCCTCTGCATGTAACACATACCATTTGGTATAGTTCTCCTCGTCTTCGCAAGGATTTTCAAATCCAGTAGGTGTTCCATTGAAACCGTCTGAAATTATCATTCGATCCTTCACAATGAGCGCCCCTACTTTTTTGCGCTGGCAATGACTGAGTTGCGCCCATTCTAATGCCATCCTGAGGTATGCTTTGTCGTACTTCTTTTGCTTTTCCGTTTGTACCATGTATCAAAGATAAACGTGTGGGCGAATCTAGCACGCTTTTTCTGGTGCATATCGCGGGTCTAGTTTGAAAAGAAAAAAGCCTCGTTCTTCTCAGAACGAGGCTTTGGTACCTAGGGCGGGAATCGAACCCGCACTCCCGAAGGAACTGGATTTTGAATCCAGCGCGTCTACCAATTCCGCCACCTAGGCTTCTGTGGAAATGGAGGGCAAAAATAAGGGGCTTTTCGAATTCTCCTAACATTTTCTCTAAGAAATTGAATCCGCTAGTTTTTTAGGGTAATTTTTAATGTTCTTTTGCTTACATTTGCACCCCTCTACGGAGGTGCGTGAATTGCGTTAACAACACTGATACACAGTACAGATGCTACCTGAAGCAAAAATATTTGCCGGTCGACACACGATGGATCTTGCCAAGAAAATTGCGGGACAATACGGTATTCCTATGGGGAATGTCAAAATCACTGAATTCAGTGATGGTGAATTTTGCCCATCTTTTGAGGAAACTGTTCGTGGCAACCGTGTCTTTTTGATTCAGAGTACCAACCCGCCAGCAGATAATTTGATGGAGCTTCTGATGTTGTGTGATGCTGCTAAACGTGCTTCGGCAAAACACATTACAGCGGTTATTCCTTATTTCGGCCTTGCCCGTCAAGACCGAAAGGACAAACCAAGAGTTCCTGTAGGTGCAAAACTTGCAGCTAAAATGCTCATGGCAGCCGGAGCAACTCGCGTAATGACCATGGATCTTCATGCAGACCAAATTCAAGGGTTCTTTGAAGTTCCTGTCGATCACTTGTATTCTTCAGCTTTGTTCATCAAAGACATCGAAGGAATGAAGCTAGACAATCTTTGTATTGCTTCCCCAGATATGGGTGGCGCCAAGCGTGCACATGCTTACGGTTCAAAGCTTGAAGCAGATGTAGTCGTATGTTATAAAGAGCGCAAGAAAGCGAATGTGATTGACAAAATGACCGTGATTGGCGATGTTGATGGTAAGAATGTTATTCTTGTTGACGACATGGTTGATACGGGCGGCACACTTTGTAAGGCGGCTGAAATGCTGAAAGAAAAAGGTGCCAAAACAGTTCGCGCTTACTGTACGCATGGCGTTCTTAGCGGGCCAGCCCACGAGAGAATTGCAAACAGCGCTTTGGAAGAATTGGTTATCACTGATACCATTCCACAAACACAAGAAAACCCGAAGATCCGAGTGATCTCAGTTGCTGAAATGTTCGCACAGGTGATGAAAAACGTTCACCACCACGAGAGTATTTCAGGACACTTCATAATGTAATACCAGAATAAACAAGATTAGATGAAGTCTGTTGAAATTCAAGGAAATGTAAGAACCGAGGTTGGTTCTAAATTCGCAAAAGCAGAGCGTAAAGCAGGAAACGTACCGTGTGTTGTATACGGTGGTGAAGCGCCTATTCACTTTTCTGCACCTACTCTAGCATTTAGAGGACTTGTATACACTGCGGAAGCAAAGACTGCAAAAATCACAGTGGGAGATACTACTGTAGAAGCAGTGATTCAAGACATCCAATTCCACCCTGTAACTGATCAGTTGATGCACATCGACTTCATTCAGTTGGTAGATGGAAAGGCAGTAACTATGAACATCCCGGTAGTTCTTCACGGTCAAGCACGTGGTGTATTGAACGGTGGTAAGCTTAAGACGATTTTGCGTCAACTTTCAGTTCGCGCGGTGCCAGGTCAGTTCCCAGAGAGCATAGAATTGAACATTGCAGAACTTAGAATTGGTAAGTCAATCCGTGTAAGCGATGTCCCTTCAGAAGGGTTTGAAATCCTTAACGCAGATACTGCAGTAATTGTTACCGTTAAGAAAGCACGTGGTGCTGTTGAGGAGGACGAAGACGAGGATGAAGAAGGCGCTGAAGGTGCTGAAGCTCCAGCTGAAGCAGCTGCTGCTGAATAAATTGTACCTTAACGGGTATGAAGAAGTTCCTCATTGTCGGTTTGGGCAATCCCGGAGCCGAGTATGAAAATACCCGTCATAATATTGGTTTTTTGACATTGGACGCCTTTGCGAAGGCGTCCAATGTTGTTTTTGAACCTGGGCGTTATGCAATGACTGCAGAGGCTAGAATCAAAGGCAGAATCTTCAGGCTCATCAAGCCTACCACCTTCATGAACCTTAGCGGCAATGCTGTTCGCTATTGGATGCAGGAGGAAAAGATCCCTATAGAAAATGTACTGGTTGTCGTTGACGATTTAGCCATTCCTTTCGGCTCACTTCGAATGAAAGGCAAAGGCTCAGACGCGGGACACAACGGTCTAAAAGACATTCAAGCTAAACTTGGTCGCAGCGATTACCCAAGGCTTAAATTCGGTATTGGCGACGACTATCCGAAAGGACGTCAAGTAGATTACGTACTCGGCGAATGGAACAAGGACGAAGCACTTGATCTTCCTGCGCTTATAGAACGCGCCGTTAAGATGTGTCAAAGCTTCGGATTGGCAGGGATTAACACCACCATGAATCAGCTTAACAAGAAATGACCAAGGCCGATCAGATATTGGCCTTTTACAGTGCACTTGATTTCGACCGCGAGTTCCTCGATGCGGATTTAGATGTGCTCAATCCTTTCGAGGGGGCAAGCCCTGAGCAAGAGCAAGCGCTAAGCAGTTTTTACCACAAATTTTACAGTGATGACACTCCTCGTAACCTAATCCTTGGAATCAATCCAGGTCGCCTCGGTGCTGGCGCTACGGGCATACCCTTTACCGATACGAAACGGTTGATTGAATGCGGTATTCCGTTTGAAAGTTTCTCGACCCACGAGCCTAGTTCAGTCTTCGTATATGAGGCCATTAACGCCTTCGGCGGCCCAGATAAATTCTACCGTGAATTTTTCATTGGATCTGTTTGTCCACTTGGGTTTGTAGTGAATAAAAACGGTAGTTGGGTCAATTTTAATTACTACGATCGCGCCAGCTTTTCCAATGCGTTAGCACCGTATTTACTAGAGCAGATTCAAAAACAAATTGAATTGGCCGGTAAAAATGAACGCATCATCGTCTTTGGTACCGGGAAGAATCTAAAGTTCCTACAGATGCTCAACAAGGAATACAACTTCACTCCTGAGCTCGTGCCCCTGGAGCACCCAAGATATGTGATGCAATACAAATACAAGCACCGCGAAGAGTATATCGCGAAGTATTTGGAAGCGTTTACGCGCTAAATCAGAAAGAATAGCGAAGGTTGATGGCGGCAATCTCGGGATCAAAACTACTTCCCTCCACGCCATAATACGTCCAACCATTAATCTGGGTACCAATGCCCCAATGATCCCCGAAATTTCTACCGAAACTAAGGCCCACAAAAGGATCAAATTTATACGCATCTAAGTACTCCATTGGGCTGCTCGCTACAATGGCGAATCTAACATCGAGATACCAATTTCGATCGATGAGGTTAGAGGTATATATGAACCCCAAAGACTGCTCGCGCTCTCCAATTCCGCTCCAATTAGTAGTTTCAAACCAATTCTTCCAATACACCCCAATATGATTGGTTTTGACAAACTCATAATTAAGCGTTCCGCTATAGTTTAAAGTATGGCCCCAAGGCAAAACAGCAGCGTCTAGAGAAAGCCTATCTATGAAGAGATTCTGTGCTTGAGCACCTAAGCACATAGAGCAGAAGAGTAGTATAGTTAGAATCTTTTTCATTGTCTTATTGGTCTCCCTTAAAGGTATAAAAAAAGCCACCCCGTAGGATGGCTTTCTAGTTCTAGCTATACGCTGAGAATTACATCATTCCCATTCCGCCGCCCATTCCTGGAGCAGGCATTGCTGGTTCTTCTTTAGGAATCTCAGTGATGGTCGCTTCCGTGGTCAACAATAGACCTGCTACAGAAGCTGCATTTTCAAGAGCCACACGAGTCACTTTCGTTGGGTCAATAACACCCGCCTCGTACATGCTCTCATAGGTATCTGTCTTCGCGTTGAATCCGAAGTCGTCCTTACCTTCTTTCACCTTGCTCACTACTACAGAACCTTCAAGACCTGCGTTGTGTACAATCTGACGAAGTGGCTCTTCGATAGCTTTTGCTACAATCTGAATACCAGTAGTTTGGTCTTCGTTTTCGCCCTGTAAGCTTTCCAAAACAGAGCTTACACGAACAAGCGCTACACCACCACCAGGAACAAAACCTTCTTCAACCGCCGCTTTAGTCGCTGCCAGTGCATCGTCTACACGGTCTTTCTTTTCTTTCATCTCAACCTCAGAAGCCGCTCCTACATAAAGTACAGCTACGCCACCTGCTAGTTTAGCCAAGCGCTCTTGCAACTTCTCGCGGTCGTAATCTGATGTTGTGTTTTCAATTTGTGCTTTGATTTGAGCAACGCGTGCTGATATAGCTTCTCCCTCTCCTGCACCATTGACGATGGTTGTATTGTCTTTGTCAATGGTCACTTTCTCGGCCGTACCCAACATATCTAGGGTAGCACCTTCCAGGGTCATTCCGCGCTCTTCGCTCACTACCTGACCACCGGTTAGGATAGCAATATCTTCTAGCATTGCCTTGCGACGGTCGCCAAAACCTGGGGCCTTCACTGCAGCAATTTTGAGCGAGCCACGGATGCGGTTTACTACCAATGTAGCAAGCGCTTCGCCGTCCACATCTTCTGCGATGATGAGCAGCGGTCGACCACTTTGAGCCGCAGGCTCAAGAATTGGCAACAACTCCTTCATAGAGCTCACCTTCTTGTCGTAGATCAAAATGTATGGATTCTCTAGCTCCGCAACCATCTTCTCAGTATTAGTCGTGAAGTACGGGCTCAAATAGCCGCGATCGAACTGCATACCTTCCACTACATCAACGTAAGTTTCGGTACCCTTCGCTTCTTCTACAGTAATAACACCTTCGTTCTTCACTTTAGCCATAGCCTCCGCGATCAACGAACCAATAGAGTTGTCATTATTCGCAGAAACTGAAGCAACTTGCTCAATCTTGCTATTATCGTCGCCTACTTCTTGGCTCAAGCTTTTCAACTCACTAACCAATTCATTCACGGCCTTTTCAATACCGCGTTTCAGGTCCATGGGATTCGCACCTGCAGCTACGTTTTTCAATCCGTGATTGTAGATGGCCTGTGCCAAAACCGTAGCTGTAGTGGTTCCATCACCCGCGATATCCGCCGTCTTAGAAGCCACTTCTTTCACCATCTGTGCACCTAGGTTCTCGAGCTTGTCTTCCAACTCGATTTCCTTAGCTACAGATACACCATCCTTGGTTACGTGCGGCGCACCAAATGCCTTTTCAATAATCACATTGCGGCCCTTTGGACCCAAGGTTACTTTCACTGCATTAGCCAATGCATCAACACCTGCTTTGAGGCTGTTTCTTGCATCTACATCAAATGAAATTTGCTTTGCCATGTCTATTCTTTTTTATCAGTTAGGATTAAACAATTGCCATGATATCGGCTTCGCGCATGATGAGGTAATCACCGCCTTCATACTTGAATTCGGTACCGCTGTACTTGCCGTACAATACCGCATCGCCGACGCTCACCGTCATAGGCTCGTCTTTTTTACCTGGGCCTACAGCCACAACAGTACCTCTCTGAGGTTTTTCTTGTGCAGTATCAGGAATAATAATTCCCGAAGCTGTCTTTGTTTCAGCAGCTGCCGGTTCAATGATTACTCGGTCAGCTAACGGACGAATGTTTAAATCTGCCATGATTTGAGTTTTTAATGTTTGTCGCTCTTCCTACTCGAAATTTTGTGCCAATTCAGTTTTAGTGCCACTCTGACACCAAACCCGGCCTTACGAAACGAAGAACTGTCAGTTTTGGAAGATAAAAAAGCCCGAACGGCAGGACCATTCGGGCTCAACTATTTCTTAGAACTTCTTATTCTTCAACACTCTCAGGCATACCTTCTACTGGCATGTCCTCTACTGGTGCATCTGCAGCTGGTGCAGGAACAGCGGGCTGGAAAGGAACAGCACCCTCTACTTGCTCGCGCAACAAAGTATCCTCTTCTTCTACCGCTTCGCCACCGCTCATGTTCATCGCGATCACCAACACAAAAAGACCAATAACCAAACCCCAAGTCGCTTTGTCTAGGAAATCTGTTGTCTTTTTGACACCTCCCAACATCTGAGGGCTGTCGCCACCAAAGGCTGAGCTCAAACCACCGCCTTTAGGATTCTGTACAAGAATGACCAAAACGAGTAGTACTGATATAACTACAATAAGGATCGTGAATAGTGCTGTCATGAGTTCTTTTCTTTCTTAATTGCTCTAATTCGGTCGGCAAAGAAACCACTTTTTTCCGGGTATTTCAAACTTAAAATCTCGTAGGCTTTGATCGCCTTGTCAAATAATCGTTGTCCGAAGTAAATCTCTGCTAATGTTTCCGTTACAAACTTTCCTTCGGCATCTGCTTCAAGCGTGAACACATTGATTCTGCCGTTGGAAGGCTCCACTTCAAATTTCGGGAGCTCCTGTATGATTTTGCGTATTTCGTTGCCCTGATCTTGCGAGCTGCCTTGGTCGGGAACAACCTCAACGCTGGCAAACCCTTGCTTGTTATTGATGGTGGTTACTGGAACACTGTGATCGGCATTCAGCCATTCCAAGAACGAAGCTTTTTCGCTAAATGGCATTACGCGAATGTCCTCATCTGCTTTCACAGCTTCCTCTTTTACAGCAGGCGGACTCACTTTTTCTGGTGCAGGCTCTTTGGCCGCCGGCTTTTCCAACTTAGGCGCTGCTTTCTTTGCAGGCTGCTCCACTTTACTTGCAGGTGCCTTCGCTTCCTTTTTCGGTTGCGCTTTCGCTGTAGTCTCTACAACAGGGGGCGTTTGATTTTCAGACTTTTTCTCAGTCTTCGCAGGTTTCGCCTTAGGCGTTTCCTTCTTCTGCGGGGCCGATTCACCTTTCGTAAGTGCCCTTGACCTCAAAATGGCATTGCGCACACTTTCAGGTAAATGATCTAAGCTATCTGGATCTCTTTTGGGAACTACAGGTTTCGGAGCAGGCTTTGGTGTTTGCTTCAGGGCTTGTTTTGTGGGTGATTTGGCTTCAGCCTTCACAGCAGGCTTCGTTACAGGAGGTGTTTTTTCCTTCTCTGCTTTAGGCTGTGCCTTAACTACTGGTTTTTTCTCCGTTTTCTTCTGTGCTTTAAACGCATCAAGGTCAAAGTCAATGACTGCCGTTTTCATTGGCGCACCTGAGGTTTCATAGAACCCCTGAAGTAGTGCGCGGTCTGGAACTGCAATCGCAGAACGCTTCACCTGTGCCGGTAATTGATAGTTGTCGCTGTTCTGTAACGCCTTCATGTACAACACCTGCAAGGGCGCTGCATACGGAAAATCCTGCACAGCCTGTTTCAACGCCGCTAAAGCAGCATCGTCCATCTTTTCAGGGCGCTCAAAAAATTCCTTGAGTTGTTTTGCGTTCATTCTACCAGTTGGCTATAGCTCTATTGAGAATATCCTCGGTCAATTCCTTGATAATCTCCTCTGACAATTCTGTTTCAATATCCGAAAAATTCAAATCGGCATCATAATCCCGGTAGCGAGAAAATCGCTGGGAAAAATCATTTTTTGGTTCTAGTCGATTCGTATATTCAACATTTACCGCTATGGTAAAGCGCATCTGAGCCACTTCCGAGGGACCCCGCGCTGCCTGTGGACGAAGACTGTATTCTGTGATGGTACCGCTAACTTCCATATCCGACGGCCCGTCGTTGAGCTCCAGGGAAGTCTGTTGCACAAAAATATCTTTGATCGACTCTGTCACTATCTGCGACATCTCAGGATTGACTATCTGTGCATTGTTGTCAAAGAAACCCACATAGATAGATTTCGCATCACCAACATTCCCCCCGGTAAAGCTGTATCCGCCTTTACAAGAAGCAAACGCTAAAGCCGCAAGCGCGATGAATACTCTTACTCTCATTCGAGGTTGTACTGCTTAATCTTTCGGTATAAGGTACGCTCCGAAATCCCCAATTCCTTGGCTGCATTCTTTCTTTTACCCCCGGACTTTTCCAGTGCCTTTTTGATCAATTCAATTTCCTTATCGACCAAGCTCAGATTTTCTATCTCTATGGTGTGGTCGTCAAATTGCTCACGCTCGTCGTTGCTGATGATGGTCACCTCATGGCTCGTTGGAGCGCTCGGTCTGTGAAACTCTTGACCAATCTGTGGGTACTCGTCCTGAATCTTTTCATAGAGTCCTTTGCCACTGCCCACAACTTCCTTCAAGGCATCAATCTCGGCCTTCATCTCAAACAACAGCTTGTATAAAGCCTCGCGCTCTTGGGCAAAACTGTCTCCACTTCTGTCCGACACTCGAGTATTGCTCAATGCCGGAAGATTGGAAGCATCCACCTGTGGCAAATAGGTCTTCAACAAATCCTTGCCTACCAATCGGGTAGTTTCAATAACGCTCATCTGTTCCGCCAAATTGCGCAACTGGCGAATGTTTCCAGGCCAGCGGTACTGCTCGAGCAATCGGACTGCTTCGTCGTCCAATCTCAAAGGCGGCAAATGATATTTGTTTGCAAAATCGGCCGCGAACTTTCTAAACAATAAATGGATATCTGAAGGGCGCTCTCTGAGCGGAGGCAACTGAATTTCGACCGTGTTCAATCTGTAGTAGAGGTCCTCACGAAACTTGCCCTTCTTAATCGCTTCGAGCATGCCCACGTTGGTAGCACCTACTACCCGCACATCAATCTTCTGGGCACGAGAGGCACCCACGCGAATAAACTCACCGGTCTCGAGCACACGAAGCAATCGAACCTGCGACGGCAGGGGCAATTCGCCCACCTCGTCCAAAAAAATCGTACCGCCGTCGGCCTCTTCAAAATACCCCTTGCGCGCACCAGTGGCTCCAGTAAAGGCCCCCTTCTCGTGACCGAAAAGTTCAGAATCAATGGTTCCTTCTGGAATGGCGCCACAGTTTACTGCGATGTAGGACTTGTGCTTGCGGTGACTTAGGTTGTGGATGATCTTTGGGATGCTCTCCTTACCCACACCACTTTCACCGGTGACCAGAACACTTATATCGGTAGGGGCTACCTGAACCGCCTTGCTCAAGGCGCGGTCCAATAGCGGACTGGTCCCAATAATGCCAAAACGTTGTTTAATGCTCTTAAGATCTGCCATGGTTCTGCTGCTTTGGTTTACGCTTGTTCAACGACTGTACCAATCAAGGTAGCCGAGGTACAACTGTCAATTCGTACATGACAGAAGTCGCCCGGTTTAAAATCGTGCTTGTCAAAAACAACTACACTGTTGGTATCTGTACGACCAAACATTTGTTGATCACTCTTTTTAGAAGTTCCCTCCACCAACACCTCATAGGTCTTACCAATCATCGCCTGGTGACGCATCAAGCTGTGCGAGGTCTGTAGTTTGATAATTTCGTTCAATCTGCGCTTTTTCACATCCAGTGGAACATCATCTTCCATCTTACGCGCCGCATAGGTATTTGGTCGCTCGCTGTAGAAGAACATGTACCCGAAGTCGTACTTCACATATTCCATCAAGCTCAAGGTCTCCTGGTGATCTTCCTCAGTTTCCGTTGGGAAGCCCGAGATCATATCGTGTGAAATGGCACAACCAGGAATGATGCGGTTGATTCGATCGATTAACGCGATGTACTCCTCACGATTGTGACCACGATTCATCAGCTCCAAAATTCTTGACGAGCCACTCTGAACCGGCAGGTGGATGTAATTACAGATGTTCTTGTATTTGGCAATGGTCTCAAGCACATCGTCTCTCATGTCCTGAGGGTTCGATGTGGAGAATCTAATACGCATATTTGGTACTGCTTCAGCCACCATAGCCATCAAGTCTGCAAAATGAACGGCACTAGCTTTGGCCAATTCAGAGGCCTTCTCAAAGTCTTTTTTCAAACCACCGCCGTACCAGAGGTAGCTATCTACGTTCTGCCCCAAGAGGGTAATCTCTTTGTAGCCTCTCTTCTGCAAATCCAATGCTTCATCCACAATGGTTTGCGGATTGCGTGAACGTTCTCTACCGCGGGTAAATGGAACGACACAGAACGTACACATGTTATCACAACCACGAGTAATCGAAACAAAGGCACTCACGCCATTACCACCCAAGCGAACGGGCTCAATATCGTCGTAGGTTTCCTCTTTACTCAGGATCACATTGACCGCCTTGCGACCACCGTCGAGCTCCTGCAGTAGGTTCGGCAAATCGCGGTAGGCATCTGGACCTACAACCAAATCCACAAGTTTCTCTTCATCAAGCAGCTTGCCCTTAACGCGCTCTGCCATACACCCCAAGACCCCAATTTTCATATCTGGATTCTTGCGCTTGTGGCCGTTGAAATGGTTCAATCTATTACGTACCGTCTGCTCCGCCTTGTCCCGGATAGAACAAGTATTGAGGAGCACTAGATCCGCTTCTTCTGGATTCTGTGTGGTGCTGTACCCTTCTTTGCCCAATACTGAGGCAACAATCTCGCTGTCCGAGAAATTCATTTGGCAACCGTACGACTCAATATAGAGCTTCTTGGTGCCTGTAGGGTTTTTCGTTTCTAGCACGGTTCCATCGTGCTCGTGTGGGTTCTTATCGCCCTCGGCGTAAAGACCTCTTCCGCTTGCGCGTTTAGTTTTTCCTTCCATATTTCAATTCGCTCAAAACTTTACTTTCTCTTGCGATGCTACAAAGATACATCCTTAACTGACAATTTGTCCGATTTTCAAAACCCTATTACGTAGTAATAACCAAATACGTGAACAGCAGGGGCAATAAAGTTGTTGCCTCAATAAAATTTTTCGCCTTTTCTTTGTGCCTTCATTTTTTTAATTGAAACCTATTTATGGCTAGTAATCTCGTCATTGTTGAGTCACCTGCAAAAGCAAAAACAATCCAAAAATACTTAGGCAAAGATTTTTCTGTAATGTCTTCTTATGGACATATCCGCGACCTTTGCGACAAGGGAATGGCCATTGATATTGAAAACAATTTCACGCCTGAATATTGTGTGTCAAAGGACAAAACAACCTTGGTTAAGGAGCTGAAAAAAGCTGCAAAAGGCGCTGAAAAAGTATGGCTCGCATCGGATGAGGACCGCGAGGGAGAAGCGATTGCATGGCACCTGTACGAGAGTCTGGGATTGACTGACGACAAAACGGAAAGAATCGTCTTTAACGAGATTACCAAAACAGCCATCCTTCGGGCTGTTGAGAATCCAAGAAAAATCAATAAAGAGCTCGTTGATGCACAGCAGGCGCGCCGCGTACTTGACCGTTTGGTGGGGTACGAGTTGAGCCCAGTACTATGGAAGAGTATTCAACGTGGATTGAGTGCGGGCCGCGTTCAGAGTGTGGCGGTTCGATTGATCGTGGAGAAAGAGCGCGAGATTGAAGCGCACGTTCCTGTTGCTAGCTACAAAGTGAGTGGAATCTTTACTGATGGCAAGATTAGCTTCAAGGCTGAATTGGCCAAAAATCTACCTACGGAAGAAGAAGCGCAGGCATTCCTTGCGAAATGTGTTGGTGCAGAATACAAAGTGGAGTCTGTGGATAAGCGCCCAGGAAAGCGTTCGCCAGCAGCACCATTTACAACCTCAACCTTGCAACAAGAGGCGAGCCGTAAGTTGGGCTACAGCGTGAGTCAAACGATGACCCTAGCACAGCGCTTGTACGAAGCTGGACACATCACTTATATGAGAACCGACAGCTTCAACTTAAGTAACGATGCCCTTGCAGGCATTGCTGCACATGTTCAAGCTCAATACGGCGACAATTACCACCAAGCGCGTAAATTCAATACGAAGAGCAAAGGTGCACAAGAGGCACACGAAGCTATCCGTCCAACCAACTTCAGTAAGAACATTGCAGGTGCGGATGATCGTCAGAAAAGATTGTACGATCTCATTTACAAGCGCACCATCGCTTCACAGATGGCCGAGGCACAGCTTGAAAACACGACCATTAAACTTTCGAATACGAATGCACCGGATGCGCAGAACTTTACTGCTCGTGGCCAGGTGATCACGTTCGACGGTTTCATTCGCGTATACCAAGAAGGTACTGACGACGAAAATACAGAGCAACTCGACGGTCAATTGCCGGCAGTAGTGGAAGGCGATTTGCTTCGTTCGGACGAAATCACAGCAACAGAGCGCTTTACCAAGCATGTTCCTCGTTACACTGAGGCTTCATTGGTGAAAAAATTAGAGGAGTTGGGTATTGGACGTCCATCTACCTATGCGCCTACAATTTCAACCATCCAGAAGCGCAAATATGTGGTCAAAGAGTCGCTAGAGGGCGAATCTAGATCCTTTAAAATCTTCAGTGCAACCGCCGATGGCGTGGCGCAGAAGGAGGGCAAAGAGAATTACGGTGCAGACAAAAACAAATTGTTCCCAACCGATATTGGCCGAGTGGTAACCGACTTCTTAATTGAGCATTATGGCTTAATTATGGATTACCAGTTCACTGCAAAAGCCGAACAAAACTTTGACACTGTTGCTGCTGGACAAAAAGGATGGCAAGAAAGTATAAGCGATTTCTACAGTGAATTCCACCCTTTGATCGAAAATGCCCCTGCAGGAGCACGTGCTGCAAGTCGTTTACTTGGAGAAGAGCCTGGAACGGGCGAACCGGTTTATGTGAAATTGGCCCGTTATGGATTCGTATTCCAATTCGGTGATGGCGACGAAGAAACCAAGCCAAGGTTTAAGAAACTCCCGCAAGGTGTGGGCTTCTATGATGCTACCCTTGAAATGGCACTGCGTAAAGAGGTGCTCCCTCGAACTGTAGGTTCTTACCAAGACATGGAGGTAAAAGCCAATGTGGGTCGCTATGGTCCTTACGTGATGTGGAATAAGAAATTCTTCAGCTTGACCGAAGACACCCCTGAAGAGGTGAGCATCGAAAAAGCGATTGAAATCATCGAGGCTAAGCAAAAAGAGGCAGCGAGCAATGTTATCGCTGAATTTGCCGAGGAGCCAGTGATTCAAATTTTGAAAGGACGCTACGGCCCATACATTAAGAGTGGCGGTAAAAACTTCAAAATTCCTAAGGACACGGATCCTGAAACATTGGACCGTCCAGCTTGTGAAGAACTTATTGCTGCAGGGCCTACAAAAAGGAGAGCAAAGCGCAAATAAGGGGGTAAATTGACCACGTTAAAAAAGATGTAGCGTGGAATATTTAAGTCCTGTACCTGAAAGTGTTCTTTCCAAACTACCGGTTTTAGAGCCCGGCCAGTTGGGCCAACAGATTCAACGACACACTGAGATTGACGGTCTCCCCTCGCTCGATGGTGTGAAGGTCGTCATCATAGGTGTGCAAGAAGACCGTCGTGCGTACCGAAATACCGGATGTGATACGGCAGCGGACCATATACGTCCATTCTTGTACCAACTGCATCAAGGCACGTGGAACTTCAAGATCGCCGACATGGGCAACATCTATCGTGGAGAACGCCATGTAGACACCGTTTTACTGCTTCAGGATTTTTGTGAAAAGATGCTGCGCAAAGGCATTATCACCATTACTATTGGAGGGTCTCAAGACTTGACCTATGGTAATTACCGTGCCTACGACAAACTTGAAAAAATGGTCAACGTTGTGGCCATAGATTCGCGTCTGGACGTAGGGAGTGAAGGCCGTGATCTCGACCATCAAAGCTATGTGAGTCATCTTGTTTTACAGGAACCACATAACCTCTACAACTTCACGAATATTGGCTACCAGACGTATTTCAACAGCCCCGACGAAATCGCATTGATTGAGAACTTATTCTTTGAAGCCGTGCGATTGGGCGAAGCGCAAGCGAGCATTCCAAATACAGAGCCGTTGCTCAGAGAAGCTGACTTTGTTAGCGTCGATATTAATGCCGTTCGACAGAGCTACAACCCGGGTACTTTTTATACCTCACCCCACGGATTTTCTGGGAACGAATTTTGCGCCATGCTTCGTTATGCAGGCATGAGTGATACCGTTAGCCAGCTAGGTATGTTTGAATACAATCCTCGTTATGATCAGCGCGGACAAAGTGCACACCTCTGTGCGCATGCACTTTGGTATTTCTTCGAAGGCATCTCCCTTCGATTCGGAGATTTCCCTGTAGGCTCGCGAGCTAATTACGAAAAATACACTGTACTAATAGATGAGGAGGATGTTCTTGAGTTCTATAAAAGTCCAAACAGTGGAAGATGGTGGATTGAAATTCCAAAGGGCGAATTTCAATCAGAGAGATTTGCGCTAGTACCTTGCAGCTATGACGATTACCAAGAAGCATTGCAAGGAAAAATCCCGAAGCGATGGTGGAAAGCACAGCAGAAAGCCTGATAACTCTATAAAAAAAGTGTTGTTCGCACGGGAATTTTTCTATCTTTAGCGACGATCAAAAGACGTAAGCGCTTTAACACATGAGAAAAACCCGCCTTGCTTTGTTTGCAATGCTCTGTTCATCAGCTCTTTGGGCACAACAGGATGTTCAGTTTACACAATTCGCAAACAATAAGATTTTCTACAATCCAGGAGTTATCGGCTCTGGGGATGCTATTTGTCTATCTGCTGCACACCGTACGCAATGGGTAGGTTTTGATAATGCCCCGATCACCCAAAATTTTAATGCGAATGTGCCTTTGGACATTATCCGTGGTGGGCTGGCATTAACGGTTACAAACGACATGATTGGGTTCTTCCAAGATATCACTGCGGGAATTGGATATGGATACCAGATGTCTTTGTCCGGAGGTACTCTCGGACTTGGGCTGCGAGTTGACTTTAGAAACAAAGGGATTAGTTCCGGAACTTGGGCACCGCCACAGACAATGAATGATCAATCGTTAATAAACCTAACTGGTAACACGAGTTCAATGGCGACAGATTTTAATTTTGGCGCTTATTACTCGCATTCGAATTGGTATGCTGGTTTGAGTAGTACCAGATTAATCGAAACAAAAGATTTACTTCCAAGTACTTTTGGCTCTCAGATGGCACAAATCCGAGGTCAGCGTCATTATTATCTTATGGGTGGTTATGATATCGACCTTCAAAACGGTTTCATTTTGCAACCAGCAATGATGATTAAATCTGATATGGTAACTACACAACTCGATCTAAACGTTGCAGCTTCGTACAATAATGAGATCTGGGGTGGCGTTACTTATCGAGTATACGATGCGTTATCAATTATGGCGGGATACCAAATCACAAAAGATCTTCGAGCAACTTACTCGTATGACTTAACGACTTCTAATTTGAGAACCTCGAGTAGTGGCTCTCATGAAATTATGATGAGTTACTGTTTTACTATCGAAGTACCGCCTAAAGAAAGAGGGAGCTACAGGAATCCTATATTTTTGTAATATAGCCCCCTGCTAAAAATGAACACAAAGTTGAAATCAAACATAGTTATGAAAAAGTTCTTCCTTGGAATGATATCAGTGGCCCTGTTGGCCTCGTGTGGAAGCAACGATTACGGCGAACTCGTCGGCGTACAAGACCGACCAACATGGTACCCTAGTGAACCTTTTGGCATGGTCTACATACCTCAAGGAAGCTTCACCATGGGTAATCATGATGAAGATGTTCCGTACGCATACACCGCACCGGCTAAAACTGTTAGTATTCCGGCATTCTATATGGATCAAACGGAAATCACGAACAACGAATATCGTCAATTCGTGAATTGGGTTCGGGACTCAATCGCAAGAACTCGCTTAGCCGAAGGATTGGTTGAAGATTTTGAATATTACGACCTAGCTGAATTAGAAGATCCTACTTACTTCCAAGAATATGTGGCGCTAAATTATCCTGATAGCATGATGCGCAGATTGGATTGGGATCCTTATTTGGAATGGGACAAAAATCGTTACCCATCGGCGGAATATACCGAGGTAATTGAAAGTATGTACCTTGCTCCTGAAGAGCAGTGGCTAGGTTATCGCCATTTAGATACAAGACAATTAAACTACACTTTCTTTTGGATCAACAAGCAAAAAGCGGCTTCCAAACAAAATCGAGTTGAGTTCGATTATAAAGACGAGGATGGCGATGGTGAGTTATTTAGTTACCGTGATTACATTAAAGATACTCAAGCGGAAAGTGATCGTGCATCATTTTTTGAAAGAGAAACTATCAACGTTTATCCAGATACATTGGTCTGGATTCACGACTTCACTTACTCATTTAACGAGCCTATGCACGACAAGTACTTCTGGCACCCTGCTTATGATGAATACCCAGTTGTAGGTGTAAGTTGGAGACAAGCACGTGCCTTTGCAAACTGGAGAAGTAAGTACCGTCGAGACTACTTAAAGCGTTCAGGTGAACTTATCGAACACGATTTCCGTCTTCCGACAGAAGCTGAGTGGGAATATGCTGCACGCGGTGGTGAAGAACTTACGACATACCCATGGGGTGGTCCTTACGCTACCAATAGTGCTGGTTGTTACCTCGCTAATTTTAAACCACGTCGTGGTAATCTAACTGCCGATGGTGGTTTCTACCCAGTGAAGACTACAGCGTATTCACCGAACGGATACAACCTATATTGTATGTCAGGAAACGTCAGTGAATGGACATCTACAGCCTTTGATGTTCAATCGTACGCTTTCGGTAGTGATATCTCAACTGAATTCCAGTACAATGCGTATGAAGAAGAAAGTGAAACCATGAAGCGCAAAGTGATTCGTGGTGGATCTTGGAAGGACGTAGCATACTTCCTCCAACTAGGTGCTCGTGATTACGAATACCAAGACACTGCAAAAAGCTACATTGGATTTAGAACAGTACAAAGTTTCCTAGGAAGGGATCTAAAAGACTTTTAAAACAAAATAACCCTAATAACAAACTTAACTTAAAGATTATGGCTTTAATTGATGTAAACGGTAAGCGCTTCAAAAACTTCATGGCGAAGCTCTACGGTATTGGTGCAGCAGTAGTAATTACTGGTGCGATGTTTAAGATCATGCACTGGGAAGGAGCGAACATCATGCTAGTAGTAGGTTTGACTACGGAGGCTGTAATCTTCATGTTCTCTGCATTCGAGAAACCAGCAGCGGATTACGACTGGACATTGGTTTACCCTGAACTAGCTTCTGCAGACGGCGATCGTGCACTTTCAGTTACAGAGCAACTAGATAATGCTTTGGAAAACGGTGGTGTAGATGCTGCTCTTATTGAGAGACTAGGAGATGGTATGCGTTCTTTAAGTGAAACTGCAGGTAGCCTAAGCGGTGCTGTTGATGCTGCAGGTGCAACTGCAGCTTATTCAGAGCAACTAAGCACAGCAGCTACGCACATGGAAAGCTTGAACGCACTATATTCTGTTCAATTAGAAAACACTACAGCTCAGGTAGAGCGTCAGAACGACGTTATGGAGAAATTAGCTGCTGCTTCTGGCAACGCAACAGATCTAGCTTCTGAGTTGGCATCATTGAAAGGAAACCTAGAATCATTAAATAGCGTTTACGGCGGTATGTTAACTGCAATGGGCAAGTAACCTTACCCGATTCGATTTAACTTACTTTAACCGTAAAATCCTAGACAAATGGCAGGAGGAAAATTAACACCGCGTCAGAAAATGATCAACATGATGTATCTCGTGTTGACAGCGCTTCTCGCTCTTAATGTGAGCCGTGAGGTAATGGACGCATTCTACGAGGTAATGATAAGCCAAGAAGCTTCCATTGAAACCGTAGAAAAACAAAATTCAAGTATCTACACGGCTTTCGAAGCTGCTGCAGCTGAAAACCCAGTAAAGGCTGGACCGTGGAGAGACAAAGCAAATGATGTAAAATCGCGTTCAGCCGCACTTTACCAGCAGATTGAAGACCTGAAGAGAGGTGTGATTGAAGCTTCAGGAGGTGCAGATGAAGAAAGTGGCGATCCAAATAAGCCACAGAAAATGGACGATTTGGAAGCCGCACCAAACTACTTCCTCATTCAAGGGAATGGTGCGAAGCTTAAAGCCGCACTTGCGGACTACCGCGAGTTCATGAAGACTGAAGCAGAAGGCAACGACCTCTTGATCAACTCAATTGAAGGAACTTTCGATTTAAGCGATCACAAGCACGACGGAACAACCATCAGCTGGGAACAACACAAATTTGAGCACTTCCCGCTCATCTCTGTTTTGACATTCCTAACAAAAATGCAAAGCGACGTTCGTACTTCTGAAGCAAACGTTATTGACTACTTACAAAATAATATTACCGCTTCCGATTTGAAGTTTACCGGTGTACGTACTGTGGTAATGCCTAAGAGCACTTTCGTTACTAAAGGTGGCGAATACGAGGCTGACGTTTTCTTGGCTGCTTTTGATGAAACTCAAAATCCTACAGTTATCATCAACGGAGAAGAATTAGAAGAAGAAGATATTATCGGCGGAGTGGCAAAAGTACGATTCCCTGCGAACCGCGTTGGTGAAACTACCTGGAATGGTGAAATCAAGCTTGTTCAAAACGGCGAAGAGAAAGTATTCCCAGTAGAAGGCTCATTCAATGTTGCCCCACCTAGCGTAGTTATTTCACCAACTAAAATGAACGTACTCTACCGTGGTGTGGATAACCCTTTGGAAATTTCTGTTCCTGGTGTTGATCCTTCCAACTTGATTGTATCAGGTACAGGCGTTAAAAAATCCGGTAACGGATATATAGCTGATGTAACTCGTAACCGCGGTGGAGAGCTAAAGATTTCGGTTAGTGTTCGAGATGGAGATAAGACCTCTAATATGGGAAGTAAGGTTTTCCGTGTGAAAAACCTACCAGATGCGGCCGGATCTATTTTTGGCAAAACTGACGGACTTATGTCTGCCAACTTGATTAAAAAGGCAAAAGTTGAAGCGAAATTTAACAACTTTGATTTTGAGCTGCCTTTAAGAGTAACCGCCTTCCAAATTATTGTTCCTCCTTTCGCTCCAATAGATTGTAAAGGAAACACATTGAGCTCTAATGCGCGTGCTGCATTAGATAAAGCGAAACCTGGTACACCAGTAATTATTAGAAATATTCGTGCGACAACTGCCAAAGGTATTAAGCCTAAAGTTGCGCCGATCACTATTGACTTGAACTAAGATGTTGAAACTAAGAAACATTGCATTTGCAGCATTCACCGTGGCATTTTCTTTTGGCACAGCTGAAGCTCAAATTTTGGATCCATCAGACGACGGAATTGTTCCTGAGACAAGCAAACACTACAGAAACAATCGTGTAGTTCCTTACCCATTTCTGCGTCAAGACGACATGTTATGGTCAGAGCGCCATTGGGAGCGTATCGATCTACGAGAAAAGATCAATCTTCCATTGTTCTACCCGATCAAGCCTATGCCTGATCGCAAGGCTTTGTGGGATGTGTTGGTTGATGGAATTGTTACTGAGAATACAATCACTGAAATTTTCTTGGACGACAAGTTCGAACTTCCACTAACCGTGGATGAAGTACGCCAGAAGATTGAGCAATACGATACTATTCCTGATCCAGACGATCCATTTGGTCCACCTCTCGCGATTGACACAATCACTATTAAGGCAAACAACGTAGTTGCCTACTACTTAAAAAGTGATTGGTACTTTGACAAGCAACGCGGTGAGTTAAAGAATAGGATTATCGGTATAGCTCCTGAGGTTCGTGATCCTCGTAATCCTTCTTTGACCTATAATCCTTTCTGGATTTGGTTCCCGGATGCAAGATACGCGATGTCAACATCAGTAGCTTATAACGAAAAGAATAACAATCAGCGATTGACTTTCGATCAGATCATGCACTTTAGAAAATTCAATTCAGTAATTACTAAAGAGGACAATGTGTACGATAGAACGATTTCCGATTACAAAAGAAACAGTGCGATGTCTCAGCTGCTTGAAGCTGCTGCAATCAAAGAAGATTTACGCAACAAAGAGCACGATATGTGGACGTACTAGTCTTTGAACTAACAATATTGAAGAACTCCTGTTACCTTTGGTAGCAGGAGTTTTTTTATGCAAAAACATGTAGACTATATCATCGTCGGCGGTGGCATCTCAGGGTGCGTACTGAGCTACACACTCATGAAATATGGTGCTAGTGTCGTTGTATTTGATTTACCTAAGAACAACAAGTGCTCTACTGTAGCAGCAGGACTATGGAATCCCCTTGTCCTAAAGCGTATGAAGAAGGTTTGGAAGGCTGATGACATGATGGGTGAACTTCATACTGTATATCCTGATATGGAATGCTGGACCGCTAGCAAGTTCTTTGATCCTATCGCCATTCGTCGTGTCTTCCACAACGCTGGAGAACAAAATACCTGGATGGAGCTTTGTGACTCTCCAGCTTTCTCCTCTTATTTAGAAGGTAGCATCTCCCCGCTCCCTGAAGGTGTTGTTGGTGAATATGAAAGTGGTCAGATGAAAGGAACCGGGAGATTGAATGTCCTTGGTTTCATGGAAGCGGTACATGCAGCACTGCGTAAAGAAGAAAGTTTCCGCGAGGAACGGTTTGATTGGAATGCAGTCGTTCGAGATTCTGAAGGAGTCGATTATCAAGACCTACGCGCCCATGCAATAATAAGCTGCCAAGGGGCGCAGATGGCGTTGGGTGAAACAGATTTACTGCAACAGGGGTTTGCTCCTGTTAAAGGCGAAGTTATACGTGTGAAATTAGACACTCCTTTAGAAAAGGAATGCATTCACCAAAAGCACTTTATGCTCAGTGAAGGTAATAATGAAGTGACCGTTGGGGCTACGTATGCCTGGGACGGATTTGGCGACGGCCCTACACAAGAGAAGAAAAATGAACTTGAGAAACACGTATCTAAAGTATGGAATGGATCAACGCGCACTTTAGACCACAAAAGCGGTGTTCGTCCTGCTACCAAAGACCGTAGACCTATGGTCGGACCGCACACACTAGCACATACCTGGATCTTTGGCGGTATGGGCTCACGTGCCGTACTTATGGCACCGTACCTCGCCAAGGTGCTTGCAGAGCACTTTATGTACGGGACCGATCTGCTACCGGAGTGTTTACCTACCCGTTTTTCTTAAAATTCTTGTCGTATTTCACGAACATGGACAGCCATGTCGTTCGTGAGATTCTGAATATAACTGGTGCAAGGAGTACGAGCGTCACGGCTAAAGCACCTACTGTGGGCCACATGGTCCACCCCATCCATATTCCGAAGATGATGTATACCGCTACAAACAAGGCCACTGTATATCCATAGCTCACATACATGGCTCCATAGTAGAAGTTGGGCTCGGGTTCGAAGTTTTGATCACAAACGCTACAGCGCGGGTTAAAGTCGGTCATGGTTTTGAATCGGTACGGGTTTTTATCTGGGTAGATCTCCCCTTCCATACAACGTGGACATTTACTCCTAGTAATGCTGTAGACTTTCGTTCCCTTAAGCATGATGATAACGTTCCTTTAGTTTGGTCAAAATTACGACGCACGGGCAATTCGTTTTGCTACTTTTGTCACGATGATTTTAGCCTTGAACAAGGCCTCGTTATTCTTCGGAGGCCGTGCCATATTTGATGCCATTGGATTTCAAATTAACCCAGGCGACCGCATTGGTCTGGTGGGGAGAAATGGTGCTGGGAAATCTACCCTGCTGAAATTAATCGCGGGTGATTATTCGCTAGATGAAGGATCCATAAGTAAGGCGAAAGAGGTCAGGATTGGTTTTCTGCGTCAAGACTTAAAGATGGACATGGACAAGAGTATTGTTGAGATTGCTCGCAGTGCCTTTGATGAATTGACCCGGATTAATGAGCGGATTGAAGAGATCAATAAAGCATTCGAAATCCGAACCGATTACGAGAGTGATAGTTATGCTGCTCTAATTGATGAGTTGAGTGAGCTAAGCGAGCGCTTCGGTCTTCTTGGAGGCGATAGCATCGATGCCGATGTTGAGCTCGTTCTAAAAGGGTTGGGCTTCACACCGGAAACTTTTGAAAAACCGTTGCACACCTTCTCTGGAGGGTGGCGAATGCGTGCGGAATTGGCTCGATTGCTTTTGCAGAAGCCAGAGCTGCTTCTTTTGGATGAGCCGACCAACCACCTCGATATCGAAAGTATCATGTGGCTTGAAAAGCATTTGAGTGAGAGCAATCAGACCTTAATGGTAGTGAGCCACGATAGAACGTTTTTGGACAATGTGACCACCCGAACTATAGAGATCACTCTCGGTAAGGCTTATGATTTTAATGCGCCTTATACGAGATATGTAGAGCTTCGTGCGGACCTACGCGAGAAGCAATTGGCCACCGCGAAAAATCAGGAGCGGGAGATTAAGCAAACCGAGGAGTTGATCGAACGGTTCCGCGCGAAAGCTTCAAAAGCTTCGTTCGCACAGAGTTTAATTAAGAAGCTAGAACGCATGGAGCGCATTGAGGTGGACCAAGAGGACACCTCGGCGATGCACTTTAAATTTCAGCCTGCCCCAAGGTCTGGGAAGGTCGTTGCCAAAGCAGAGGGCGTGCGTAAAGCCTATGGAGAAAACTTGGTCCTTCGCGGCGTTGATTTAGAGATTGAACGCGGAGATCGAGTGGCCTTTGTAGGTCAGAACGGACAAGGAAAGTCTACGCTAGTAAAGGCGCTCTTGAAAGAGATTAGTGCAGAGGGGATGCTCGAACTTGGACACAATGTTCATGTAGGCTATTTCGCACAGGATCAGGCGGACGAATTGGACGGAAATTTGACGGCTTTACAAACCATCGAGAATGCAGCGCCTGAAGAGATGCGTAAGCATGCAAGAAGTTTGTTGGGTTCGTTCATGTTCCGTGGTGAAGACGTTGAAAAGAAGGTGAAGGTACTAAGCGGTGGAGAGCGCGGTCGATTAGCGCTTTGTAAGCTCTTGCTGAAGCCTATTAACTTCTTGGTGATGGATGAGCCTACGAACCACCTCGACATGAACAGTAAGGACGTCCTGAAGAAGAGTTTGTTATCTTTTGATGGAACGTTGCTGGTGGTGAGTCACGACCGCGAGTTTTTGGAAGGGCTGGTGACGAAAACTGTAGAGTTCAGGGACCAGCGTGTAAAAACATTGCTTGGTGGTATTAACTATTATCTCGAGCAGCGCAAGCTGGAAGATATGCGAGCAGTCGAGGCAAAATCGGCCACGGAAAAGAAATCGAAAAAGGCACAGAAGAAAGAAGACGGTCAGCTCGGGTATAAAGAGCGGAAGCAGCTTGAAAAAGATATCCGTAGTTTATCGCGAAAGTTGGCCGATGTTGAAGCGGAAATTGAGAACTTAGAGGAGACCTTGGAAGATTGGGATGTAAAATTAGCGGATGCTGATAGCTATATGGAGCTGATGAAAGACCCTGATTTCTATCCGAAATACGAGAAGAAAAAAGAGGAGCTAGCCTCCAAAATGAACCTATGGGAAGATATTCAAATAGAAAAAGATCAGTTGGAGCAGCAGTTGCCCTCCTAATCGCAATAAGCGTTCAGGCACAGCCTAAACTGGTAGTGCAAGTCGTCGTTGATCAAATGCGCGCAGAATATCTGCAGCGATTTAATCATCAGTTTGCAAAAGACGGTGGCTTCCGTATTCTTCTGGATGAAGGAAAAGTGTACCGCAATACCCATTACAATTACATTCCAACCTATACGGGGCCTGGACATGCATCAATATCAACAGGAACCACCCCAAAGTACCACGGGATTGTGGCCAACGACTGGTGGGTAAAGGAAAGTCAGTACGAAATGTATTGTGCCGAGGATACTACAGTCAGCCCTATCGGAACTATTGAAAGTTCATCTCGCCGTTCGCCGAAGAATCTACGTGCCTTGACTTTTTCGGACGGAATCAAACTACATACAAATCAGCGTGGAAAGAGCTATGGGGTGAGCGTGAAAGACCGAGGAGCCATTTTTCCGGCAGGGCATTTCGCGGATGGTGCCTTTTGGTTGGACAACAAACTTCACTTTGTGAGCAGCAGCTATTATAGCGACGAGCTGCCAGATTACGTGGAGAAATACAATGAAAAGGAGCACGCCATGGATATGTCCAAGAAGGATTGGAAGCTGGAAATGGCCGAGCACAAGTACGACGAAAGCTTGGCGGATGAGAATCCATATGAGCCGAAATTGAACAACGGGACCTCGAGTTTTCCGTACGATCTGATGAAGTTGATTCAGACCCGCGGCTTGGGTGCCTTGAAAAACACACCTATCGGTAATGAATTGGTGCTTGATATGGCGCTGCTGCTATTAGAAAAAGAAGAACTGGGTAAAGACAAGTATACAGACTTCTTAGGTGTGAGCTTCTCCTCTACCGATTATGCGGGACACACCTTTGGGGTGCGCTCTCGTGAAGTGCACGATATGTACTTGAAATTGGACCGTCAATTGGGTAAACTCATTAGGAAGCTGGATAAGGAAGTAGGTAGAGAGGATTATGTCATATACTTGACCGCTGATCACGGGGCCTCTGAAAATCCGAACCATTTGGCACACCACGGATTAGGGGTGCGCAATTTCCAGAATGCAGATGTAATCAGTGATGTGAACGAACGTATCAAGGAGCAATTAGGAATCGAAAATGCCGTTTTCAAGATTATCAACCATCACATCCATTTGAATAGCTGGGCCAAAGAACGCGCCGGCGAGATTGCCTTGGTAGTTGAGGCCACTGATCCCTTCATGCGCGTGTATACGGCCTCTAAAGTTCGTAATAGCGGAAATGATGGTTTGTTAGAATTACTTCACGAAGGCCATCAAAGCCGATTCGGGGGTGACCTCATTTTTGCACTGCAACCCAACTGTATCTTCTACGGTCCTTACGGTTCGACGCACGGCACAGGATATTTATACGATACGCATGTACCATTTCTGCTTATGGGTCATGGTATAAAAAAAGGCGAAAGCTTTAAGCGTGTAGATGTGACAAACATCGTGGACAAGGTGGCTGAAAAATGCAATCTACCGTACGCACCCAATAGCCTCTTAGAATAATAGTGGTGATTCTTAGAGAGTTAGATAAACTTTAGTATTTTCATCCAATCAGATAAACTTAAGGCTATTCATTATGAAGAAAATTGCACTATTTGCATTTGTTAGCGGTCTATTCCTCGCTTCGTGCTCTGGAAGTTGTGACTGCGATTACATCGTTGATAATTACACAAATACCGCGTTGAACGGCTACCAGCTCAACTCCTCTTTAACTGTTGTTGAAGATACTTGTTTATCCGCTGGAGTTGTAGATTCCATTGTTACTGGTGGCGGAGCTTTTTTGACTGTAAGTCGAGTAGAATGTCCGTAATAAGAAGAGACTAAAATAAAAAAGGCGGCTCTGTTGAGCCGCCTTTTTTATTTTAAGCATTCCATCCATTAGCTGTTCGTAGCAGTAATGATATGATGTATATCAAAAGCCCATAAATCGTGGTAATGCTGCTTACCTTCAATCCACCAGCGAGCATTGGTTGGCTGACACCTCCTACAGACTCAATGGCTTCAAAAGCACCGAAGAGCCCAATCATTTGACCGAGAACTCCGACAGCCAAGGCAAGTAAACCAAGTTGCTTGACCGCATTTTTTTTCAGGAAAAACGCCACCAACATGGCAACACCCAAAAGTGTTAGAATGCCCATAAAAAGCGGGCCACCCATCATAAAGTAATTCATTCTTATTTGTCGTTTCAGATTTAATGTAAGCTACAAAAAAAGCCCGATGCTTGCGCACCGGGCTTTAATTCTTGTTAAGGTTAATTATTTCAAACCTTCTTCGATTAATTTATTGAATTGATCTAGCTTAGGAAGAACTACAATTCGCGTACGACGATTCGCTGCGCGTCCTTCGCGGGTATCATTTGAAGCAACGGGAATATATTCACCGCGACCTGCAGCAGTCATGCGCTCTGGTGCAATCCCAAAATCATCTTGAAGAATACGAACAATATTTGTCGCACGATGAGCACTCAATTCCCAATTGTCTTTGATACAATCAGTAGCAATTGGATCAGTATCTGTATGACCTTCAACCAAGATCTCTAATGTTGGCTTTGCCGTCATAATTTTTGCGACCTTACCCAAAACAGCTTTTGCTTCATTACTCACATGAGCTGAACCAGCACGGAACATCAATTTATCAGATAAATTTACATACACCACGCCTTTTTCGACACTAATTTGAACGTCTTCATCGTTCATATCGCCCAATGCCCCTTTCAATGATGTAACCAATGCTAGGGTTACGCTATCTTTTCTGTTCATCGCGTCCTGAAGATTTGAAATGGTTATCTCCTTTTCACTGATACTTTCTAGCGTTTTCTCCATGTTTTCTGCATTGGTCGCATTCATGCGGGTAAGGTCCCCTACCTGTTGAATAAAGTCAGCTGAACGTGCACGCAATGCCTCAAGCTCAGCCGCCTGAGCATTTTTTTCTGCTGTAGTTGCTGCCAATTCCATTTTTGTATTGCTCAATTTATCAGAAGTTGCCTTATGCATTTCTTCTAGCTCTACATATTTCTGCTTACTCACACAGCTTGTTAGGGTTATAGCCGCCGTAGTGACTACAAAGAATATTTTTCTCATAGTAAGTGTTGGTTTGTCAAAAGACAAAAATAATGAACAAATTGACCTCTCAAAGGAGCACTTGACCTAAATTTGACTAGATTCACGATATAAATCGATAATTCCTATGAAAAAGTTCTTTTTCACCTTAACATTAATGGCTTTTGGTATTGTTTCTTATGCTCAAGAGAAACCTCAGGATGCCGAAAAACACGTTTGTACAGAACAATGTGACCATAGTGCTAAAAAAGAAATGATGGCATGTTGTAAAGCAGCCAAAGCGGAAGGCAAAGAATGTGCCCACTGCTCTAAGAAAGAAAGTAAAATGGAAGCTAAGGCTTGTTGTAAAACTGCCGCAGCGGAGGGTAAAGAATGTGGCAAATGCAGCACTGATAAAAGTGAAGCAAAGCAAACCGCCATGGTAGAAACGAAAGCTTGCAGCAAAGAAACCTCAGGAAAGAGTTGTTGCGCTAAAGCCGGAACGAAATAGCAAATAATTTTCGATACACAAAAAAGCGTCCTCTCGGGACGCTTTTTTTATGCTCTTTGTTAGTCAAAGGTTATTTAACCTTTCCAGCCAGGTAATCGTCCAAGAAAGTGCGCATCGTAGTTTCCACGTCCAAGTTCTTAGCGATAATCTTCTTGTCCGCATCCAAAATGAGTTTCTTTGGCGTTGAAGGGATATAGTAATACCAAAGGAAATTCGGGCGGTCAAAGTCGCTCTCAAATCCATTGATCCAATTCAGTTCGTGTTCTTCAATATATTTTTTCCATCCGGTAAATTCATTCTCCAGTGTGATAGCTACGACCTCAACTCCTTTGTCCTTGTATTCATCGTACAATTCCTTTAATCTGGGTGTTTCCTTCCTACAATGTCCACATTCACTGTCCCAGAAATACAAAATGGTCACAGGGCTTTGGACCTCGCTCAGCTTTATGCGACCCATATCTTCTGTGTCAAACGCGAAGTCGCGCGCTGGGTTACCTATGAGCTCCGTAGCCAGCCCTTCCGATTTCTCTTTGATTTTACCCAAATCATCCTTGGACATCCAATCGACATAGCCGCTGTTGTAAAATTTTTGTGCCAACCACACAAAGACCTTGTCCTCTCCCATATACTTCGATGTCTCGTATTTGAAAGTTGCCGTAGATACGAGCACCTTTTTGACATCCTCCTCCATCGGCTGAGCAAATAAGGCATTGAGGTAGCTAATAATTGTATCAGGGTCGTGGCCGAGTACTTGATCAAAGTAGAGGTCTCTATTTTTCTCAAAAAACGGATTAATCAAAGTGCTGGCCGATTCCAAATTTGTGTAATCCCAGAAATGCCCACGCAGCCAGTACACATTAGTGTCTGGATTCAGTGGTAAAAGCTGCGGTAGTAAAAATTCCTTCAGGCCTGCATCCTTCATGCCCAACAAGTATGTACGAATCGCGTCTTCTTTTGGACCAATGCTTAATAGATTTTTAAATTCTTCAAATTCGTCATGTCCGGGTCCCTTTCTAACTGTCGCTTGAATGTTGTTGTAATCTCCCTCGAGTAATACATCACCGTCGGAAACGACAAAATCGAAGGTGTGAGATCCGTCAATATATGCAATGAATATACCCTGTTCTGCGTGTTCCCAAGCTCCAGAAAAACACCCGTTCTTTATCGGAAACTCAGACTTAACTGAGAGGCCATTCCCCTTTAAAAAGGCAATCTTAATAGACGAGGTGGTATCTGGAAGATTAGAGAAACAGCCTGAAATTATTGGGGATTCTTGCGCTTGAAGCACAATAGCGAGCAAGATAAAACAAAGGACGAAGATCTTCTTCATTGGTCTAATTTGGTTTGCTGCAAGTTACAAATTGGCCACCGGAGTACTCCACTTCTCGTGGGTGGCTTCAAACATTTTAACAAGCTCTTGGGTCATTGCAGTGCCTGCCCTGTTCACTAGCGTTCTGCCGTCCACTTCAGTTATAGGGGTCAATTCTCCCATCGATCCCGTCCCAAAAGCTTCATCCGCAGAATACAGCTCGGTCAATGAGATGTTGCGCTCTTCGACATCCATCCCATTTGCTCGGGCCAATTCCAACACCAAAGCACGTGTGATGCCGTGCAAACAAGCATCCGCCGTGGGCGTCAATAGCTTCCCATTTTTTACCATGAAAATATTCGTTCCGTTCATCTCTGCGATAAATCCTAAGTTGTCGAGCATCAAAGCAGAATCGACCCCCGCCTGATTCGCCTGAATCTTCGCCAAGATGTTATTGATCAAATTATTGTGGTGAATCTTCGAATCTACATGCATCGGACTATTGCGACGAATGGCCGAAGTGATGATTCGTATCCCCTTCTCATTGTCGTATACTGGCGGTTTCCATTCGGCCAAAACAATCAATGTACACCCCTTTTGGTTCAATCTAGGGTCCATTCCCGAAGTCACTTTCTCGCCTCGGGTCAAGGTCAAGCGAATGTGTGTGTCGTCTATCATCCCGTTGGCCTCAAGGGTTGCTCGGATGGCTTTCTTAATGTACTCACGCGACGGTACATCCTCAAATGCCATAGCTAGGGCACTGTCCTCTAAGCGATCGAGGTGTCGGTCGAGGCAATACACGCCGTATTTGTATACGCGCATCCCTTCCCATACAGCGTCGCCGCCTTGTACCGAACTGTCGAAAACACTGACCTTTGCCTCATCGCGGTGCACAAGGCCATCGCCTACCCAAACTTGAATGTCCTTATTTCTTGGATCGAACTGTTGTAGCATAGTATTAGAATTGTAATCGATAGTTATAAAGTGCCTCGTACGCAGGTAAAGCCACTGCGACGATGGCTTCGTGATCTTCTCGAAGCGGTTCAGGCATGGCCTTGGCCGGACCAAATCCTTCGCTTTTGTGGACGTTAGCATACCAATATGGCCACCAAGGTCCGTCGTATTCTTTCTTTCCGGAGGGCCAATTCATCATCTCCTCCCTCGGTGCTAGCCCTAATGCCTGACAAAGCATCGCCATATTTCGAGCAGGGTTGCTCAACATCTCGTCGGAATCGACCACCACTGTAGGAACATTGCCGTGCTGCAATTGCCGGAATTGGTCCCACTCTTCAAGGAGTCCAATATCTTTCGGAACGATGGTATCGATGACTTTGGTAAAACTCTGCACCACCTTGCGCGGGTGCCGGATCCAAAATAAATAGGCGGAGGGCTCCACCCAGTGCCACGGCTGACCCTCCATGTGATGCGCCATATTCTTCAAATATAGCTCTTGACAATGGTCAAAAGAGCGCACCCATTCCTTCACCCCTTCCACACTTGTGGGCCACTTGGCCAAGATTTCCTCTTTACCAGGATGATCCGGGTCCAATTCCTTTAAGTACACCCCGTACATCGGCTCATCAATGACCTCACAGCCCGGTCGCTGCGCGAAGCTGTACATCAGCGCAGTACTGATGTTGCGTGGGCCAGAAATAGCGTGAATAATCTTGGGCATGTTCTCTTGTGACAATGGTAATCTTGAGGTCAACGTTGAAAAGGATTCCTAAGATACAAGAAGGGGCGCTTTTCTGTGACAGTAATTTTGAATTTGTATTTTGGCCATCTACTCGCACAAAATGAAACACATACTCGCAACGATACGCATGGTAGGCCTTGCTGTATTATTTACCCTGACGAGCCTTTTGGTGGTCGTTGGAAGAATCTTTGGAAAGAAAGGTGCCCATTGCCATGTTGCGCATTGGTGTGTATTGTAAAGCCCAATTACTAGGAATACGTAGTGAAGTCCACGGACAGAGTACGCGTGAAACGCAGTTGATCCTCATCAACCATCCTTCGTACCTGGACATTATGTTCTTGAATTACATCAAGCACCCTAACACCTTATTGGCAGCCAATAACTTTAAGAATTGGCCCTTGGTGGGCTGGCTTGGGAAGGCTTTGAACATGATTTGGATCAAAAGGCACGACCGTAGAGCCGGCAAACAGGTGTTGATTGATGGAGAAAACCGATTCAAAAAGGGACTCTGTTTGATGACCTCGCCGGAAGGTAGAACGTCAGGAACTCACGATATCTATCCGGTAAAACCTGGATTATTTCTTCTAGCACAACGTGCAGAGGTTCCCATCACTTTTATGTGCTTCAAGTACAAAAACAAAGCTGTGCCTTATTTCCATTCGTTGAAGAATGGGTTTGTCCCACACTTCTTAAAGCACTTCTGGCAATTGCTCGGGCAATGGCGCATTCCAGTAGAAATTTACTTCTCTGAGCCAAAATTCTTCAACGATGCCAAAGAGGCCATGCAAGCCTTCTATGATTTCAACAAAAGTCACTTGGAAGACTTTTTACATTTTGAAGTACCTGTAAAAGAATACTTTATCGGTGAAGCACTGACCAGGATTGACTCATCAAGCCTCAGCTTCCGCGCAGAATCCAAAGAAGAGTTGTTGGCTTAACACCTATGTAATCGCATTCGTTTTTAGTGTAAAAAGTTAATACACTAATGGTCGTGAAAAATCTAGCCTTCTTATATCGCTACAAAGCAGCGGCTTTAGTCTTCCTATAAAGGATAGTTGAAATTTTCCCACTAACTACTAAGAATTAGCACTTGCTACCATTTAAAAAACCGCTTCACTGGTAATTTTTTTTTTATATTGTTCTATGCGTCTTTCTTTCAACAGGTCCAAATCATTTTAAAGTGCGCTCTCTAAATATTCATAAAGGGAAACAAGTACTTTACGGCCTTTGGGCTCTTATTATTGCATATCTAATCTATCGATATATTAAAAATCCCAGCGTCGTTGATCCAAATACGATTGTGGATTTTATTAGTTTTTATGACGATGAGACGCTCCTAGTTTATACCATTTTAAGCTTGGTCAGAGGTTTTTTTCTAATCCCATCCACACCATTTGTAGTAGGCGGTGGCCTATTATTTCCTGAACACAAATTACTGGTGCTTTTTATATCCATGGTTGGGGTAATGTTTTCTGCGACAACACTTTACTATTTTTCAGACCTGTTGGGTTTTAGTAGTTATCTAGAATCCCGGTATCCAAAGAGAATTCTGAAATGGCAAAATCGCTTGAAGAAACGTGGAGCAGCATACATAATCGCAGGATGGTCATTTTTCCCTCTCGTCCCTACAGATCTAATTTGCTATGTTGGAGGTCTAATTAAGATGCCTTTTAAGTATGTGTTCGCAGGCGTGTTTTTCGGAGAACTCATACTAAATATTTTTTACGTCTATTGGACAGAACTATACACCCATGGATTCATTTTTTAAAGAGGCCATATTGAGTTTTAAGACGTCGGGAACTATAAAGCCAAGTTCAAAGTATTTAATCCGAGCATGCTTAAAAGACATTGATTTTGAGAAAGCAACAAATATTATTGAATTCGGTACCGGTGATGGCTGTATAACTTCAGAGATTCTCTCTAGAAAAAGAAAAAGTACAAATCTGTACTCCTTTGAATTAAATGAAAAATTCTTCAACCATTGTAGAGATAGATTTAATAATGAGGACGGTCTTCACCTCATACACGGCTCTGCCTTTGAATTCGATCAAATTCTTAAAACTCAAGGAATCAAAAAAGTAGATTATTTTATATCGAGCCTACCCTTGTCGCTATTCGATAAATCAACCATCAACTCAATTATTGATAAAGTATTGCCATACATGGATAATGATGGAATATTTATTCAATATATGTATAGCTTCAATAAGTACAATCTCATGAAAAACCGCTTTAATAAAATAGCGATAACCATGACACTTTTAAATTTACCACCAGCGATAATATTCAAGTGTACAAAATGTAGTTAATGTATACATTCGCTGACCTTCGAAAAATTATGAATATCCATTTGGACGGATAAAACAAAAGAACCAGATCTCCGTGCTCTTGTGCCCAAAGAAAAAGCCGTGCACCCTCCGGTGCACGGCTTTTTCTTTGTGAGCTATACTGGATTCGAACCAGTGACCTCTGCCCTGTCAAGGCAGCGCTCTGAACCAACTGAGCTAATAGCCCTTAAACTCCCTTACAAAGATACACAACGAGACACTTAATTATAACTTTATGTAAATAACTGTAAATGATAGTGCTACACTCGGAATTAAAACTGACCTTCGTACTTTAATTATTATTATGAATCAAGGAACAGTAAAGTTCTTTAATACAGACAAAGGATTTGGCTTTATTAAAGACGACAATTCAAACACAGAGTACTTTGTACACGTAACAGGTCTCGTTGATCAAATTAACGAAGGCGATGCAGTCGAGTTTGAATTGCAAGAAGGAAAGAAAGGATTAAACGCTGTGAATGTAAAGCAGGCGTAAGTTATACCCCAAGATTTCAATTAAGGCCTTCCTAATGGGAGGCCTTTTTTATTGCTAGCTTTGGCAACTATGAAAGGAACTGTAAAATTTTACAACATTGATAAAGGCTTCGGCTTCATCAAAGAAGAAGGCGCCGACAATGAATACCACGTACACATCAGTGGTCTCAAGCACCAGATAACCGCAGGAGACACCGTAACCTTCGACTTGCAAGAAGGAGAGAAAGGCAAGAGCGCCGTGAATGTGATGTTGGAATTATAAAAAAACCCGCGCCTGTGGCGCGGGTTTTTAGAAGCCCCGAAGGGAATCAAACCCTTATCTCAGGTACCGGAAACCTGCATTCTATTCGTTGAACTACGGAGCCGGAATATTATCCAATTACTGAACCGCTCGCTGCACCGCCCTCTGGGCTCATCAGGCGCAATTTACCGTCTGCATCTTCGGCCATCAGCAGCATGCCTTGGCTTTCTACCCCACGAATCTTGCGCGGAGGAAGGTTCATGAGTACGGTCACTTGCTTACCCACCATTTCCTCTGGTGAGAAGTGCTCAGCAATACCGCTTACAATAGTGCGCTGATCGAGACCTGTATCTACCAAGAATTTGAGCAGTCGGTCTGCCTTTGGTACGCGCTCTGCTTCAAGGATGGTTCCTACGCGAAGGTCCATTCCAATAAATTGGTCAAAGCTGATATCTTCCTTCTGTGGTGCATGCGTGCTCTCTTCCACTTCTTCTTCTTTTTGAACTAAGGTTGCTTCAAGTTTGGCGCGTTGCGCTTCTACCTGGTTGTCTTCAATTTTAGCAAATAACAATTCCGCTTTGCCAAGCTGCGTGCCAGCGGCAACGATGGTTTCGTTGTTAGTCGCTTCCCATTCTGGTAAGGTGTCCATCGCCAACATGCTACGAAGCTTCGCCGCTGTTGTTGGAAGGAACGGTTCAAAGACGATGCTCAATACCGCCGTCATTTGTGTAGCGACATACAGTACCGCACCAGCACGGACTGGATCTTGCTTGTATACTTTCCAAGGCTCTTGCTCCTGGAGGTATTTATTTCCAAGGCGGGCAACACTCATGGCCTCACCGATCGCCTCGCGGAATTTAAAATCTTCCAAGTTTTTGGCAATGCGACGTCCATATTGGGTCATCGTCGCTAATGCCTCGCGGTCTGCGTCCGTAAGTGTACCAGACTCTTGTACTACGCCGTCGTAATATTTGTGTGTAAGGACCATCACGCGGTTTACGAAGTTTCCAAAGCCTGCTACAAGCTCGCTGTTGTTGCGCTGCTGAAAGTCCGCCCAGGTGAAGTCGTTGTCCTTAGTCTCAGGCATCGTAGCAGTGAGCACGTAGCGAAGTACGTCCTGCTGACCTGGGAAATCTTGTAAGTATTCGTGCAACCAAACTGCCCAGTTTTTCGATGTACTCAACTTGCGGCCCTCAAGGTTGAGGAATTCGTTCGCCGGAACCTGCTTTGGTAACGCATAGTCGCCGTGCTGCTGCAGCATGGCCGGGAAGATGATGCAGTGGAATACGATGTTGTCTTTTCCGATAAAGTGTACGATTTCCGCATGCTCGCCTTTCCAGTACTGCTCCCAATCGTTCGGAAGAAGTTCCTGGGTGGCACTGATGTATCCGATCGGTGCATCGAACCATACATACATGACCTTGCCCTCGGCACCTTCAATAGGCACAGGGACACCCCAATTCAAATCGCGAGTCATTGCACGCGGCTGCAGTCCGTCGCCGGCATTCAACCAGCTCATGCACTGACCGATCACGTTGGGCTTCCAATTTTCGCGGCTCTCTAAAAACGTGCGTAGTTCATCGCTTAGTTTGTCGAGCGGCAAGAACCAATTCGTCGTATTGCGCAACTCCGGCTTGGCGCCGCTTAGGGCACTCTTAGGGTTGATCAGTTCGGTAGGCGACAACGAGGTACCACATTTCTCACATTGATCGCCGTAGGCTTCTTCATGGCCACATTTAGGACAAGTCCCTGTGATGTAGCGGTCGGCCAAGAATTGGCCCGCCTCAGGATCAAAATACTGCTGCGTTTCCTTCGCTTCAAGCGCACCTTTCTCGTAGAGGTTCATGAAGAACTCCTTGGCATTCTTATGATGCTGTTCGCTCGAAGTGCGGCTGTAATGGTCAAAGCTGATCCCAAACTCTTCGAAGGCACCCCCCATCATTGCGTGGTAACGATCCACCACCTCTTGCGGGTTGATGCCCTCGTTTTTCGCTTTGATAGTAATAGGCACACCGTGCTCGTCAGAGCCACAAACGAACTTCACATCCCGACCCCGCATTCGCATGTAACGCACGTAGATGTCCGACGGCAAATAGCAGCCGGCCAAGTGACCAATGTGGATGGGACCGTTGGCGTACGGCAAAGCTGCCGTAACCATGATTTTTTTGTTCGTACTCATGTGGACTAATGACCTTATTAATGGTATCGCGAAGATAGGAAGGTTTTATGTGCTATTTTTCCGCTATGAAACAAAGAATTCCCGCTTTATTAAAGCCCGGCGATTTGATCGGATTGAGCGCTACTGCAAGGTTTGCCACTAGGGAAATGATTTTAACGGCCAAGGCCTACATCGAAGCCGCGGGCTTCAACATCTTTTATTCTGAAGACATTTTACTGCAGGACGGACAGGTAGCCGGGACGAAAGATGCTCGTATTCGTACGACAAATGCACTCATTCACAACGAAGAAGTTAAGGCCATCTGGAACATTCGAGGCGGATATGGGAGCGCCGAAATTGTAGACGATATTGATTGGGACGCCTTGCAAGCACAGCCCAAGTGGCTCATTGGTTTTTCAGACTTTACCACCTTTTTATCGCATGCACATGAAAAAGGCATACCCAGTATTCATGCTGCAATGCCGGTTAGCTTTGAAAAAACGCATAAGGATGACCTCGAAGCCACTTTCGAAGTGCTTAAAAACGGACCGAAACCGCTAGCACTAACCTCAGCGGCAACCCCTTGCAGCGGTAAGGTCATTGGTGGGAATTTGAGCGTCATTTATTCCATCTATGGAACGCCTTCCCTTCCAACATTGGAGGGTTCAGTACTGCTGCTTGAGGATTTAGACGAATACCATTACCACCTCGACCGAATGCTTCTGGCTTTGGAGCGAAAAGGTGCTTTTAATGGAGTAAACGCTGTCCTCTTAGGCCAATTCTCTGACATCCATGACCACGATACACCTTGGGGAGACGCTGTAGAACAGACCTTGGTCAAATACTTTGAAGCCGCAGGAATTCCGGTACTTCAAAACATGCCTTTCGGACATACTTCACGGCAGTTTCCGATTGTCATTGGCAGCCATGCTGAAATTTCTCAGCATGAAATCGCCTTCACGCTTTAAGCTGCTGATAACTTAGAGTTTTCCATCATCCTTGCTAGTAGATACCTCTTACGGCAACCTTTGTACATGGATTATCGATTGTATGAAAAGCATGCGGCAGCCTACCTGAGAAATGACCATTGTGAGGTCCTGGTCGAAAACTACCGACGCTCGCGCACTCAGATTGATGTTGTAGCCCGAAAAAATGGTGTGTTGATAGTTGCTGAAGTGAAATACCGGAAGCACGGAGGGCTTCCTGAAGGGCTCATTTCCCATGGGCAAAAAGAGCGTATTCACCGAGAAATAGGTCCCTTAATGGTCAAGTACCACTGCAACGAATGGCAGCTACTGCTCTTCTTTTACAGAGCGAAAAGCTTCATACCCGAAATAATTGCCCTAGAATGTTAGTCATTCCCTCGCTATTGTAGTGTTAATGGCCTCGAACTAAGCTAACTTTGCATAAAATATTCCTGCCATGCGCAACAGTCGTTCTAATAGCAACGGACCTCGTCGAGGAAAGTCTCAAAACTCAAACAATCGCTTCGCGAGTGGCCCTAAAAAAACTTGGGACCGCGAGGAAAGAGGTGACCGCCCAGAGCGCGGTGCTCGCCCTGCGAAAAAATATAGAGGCGTTCGCAACAAAACTGCGGAGCAACTCAGTGGTGCTAGCGACGAAGTTCGTTTGAATAAGTATTTGTCAAATGCAGGCATTTGTTCGCGTCGTGAAGCCGATGACCTCATTGGTGCGGGATTGGTTTCGGTCAACAATAAAGTCGTTACTTCCATGGGCTACAAAGTGAAGCCTACGGATGTCGTAAAATACAACGGCACTACGTTGAAGACAGATAAGATGCGTTATGTGCTCTTAAATAAGCCAAAGGGATTCCTCGCTTCGATGGATGATCCCAAAGCGCGTAAGACTGTTTTTGATCTTGTTGGCAATGCATGCAACGAAAGAATCTATCCCGTTGGGCAAATGGAGCGTGGCAGCACTGGAGTTCTATTGTTTACCAACGACGCGGATACTGCGAAAAAATTGACCAAAGGAGTTAATGGTGCAGCGAACATTTATCATATCGTGCTTGATAAGCCGTTAAGTAAACAACAGCTCGATACCATTGCAGCAGGTACTGTCCTAGACGATGGACCGGTTCCGGTGGAGGAAATCAATTTTACCGACGAGAAGAACAAGCGCGAATTAGGCATGCGTATTCACGTAAACAAGCCTCGAATAGTTCGCCGTCTGTTTGCTCATTATGGTTTCGAGGTGGAGAAATTGGACCGCGTATCCTTCGCAGGTCTAACTAAAAAGAGATTAAATAGAGGCGATTACAGGCACCTCGATCCTAAAGAGGTGGGCTTCTTAAAAACGAGATAAGCGAATGCGTAAGGCATTGAAGGTTCTTGGTATAGTGCTCTCAATTGTGGTGTTGCTACTAGGTGGCGCCGCCGGGTACATTTATACGCAACAAGATGCCATCATCGCCGGCGGCGTAGCGAAGATTAACGAGCAGCTCAAGGCACCCGTTTCTGTGGGCACTATTGAACTTGATTTGCTCGGCGGATTCCCTCGAGTACGCATCGCCCTGAAAGATGTGCGTATCGAAGACCCCCTCCGTAAAAACGAATTTCTGCTAGTAGCACAATATGTGGGTCTTGGTATGAATGTATTCTCTGTTATTCAAGGGGAATATGTGGTTGAAGAATTAAGTGTAAGTGAAGGCCGTTTACATTTGTTCGACAATGGGAAAGAAGCGAATTGGGATTTGTTTAATTCCACAGAAGATGATGCATCCACTAGCGTCGGGTTGGACCGCGTTGAGCTTCAGAATATAGCCCTTACTTACCTTGCCCCTGCAGACGGCATCGACTATACGTGTTATGCAAATAGTGCTGTTCTTTCCGGGGTCATTGATGAAGCAATCACCTTGAGTGGACGTGCGGACCTCATAGAAAATGAGCTGCGTTTAGATCGAGAACTCTGGGTACGTGAGGCAGAACTTGCAGGGGCCTTCGAGTTTAATAGCGAAGCAAATAACTGGGAGATCTCCTCGGCAAAAATTAATGTAAATGGCGGCTCTTTGAGCGGCTCTTTAAATCAAGACGGTGGTGAATTGGCCCTAGAAACTGGCGATCTATTGCCCGTAATGGAAATCTTACCACTGCTCGAATTTGAAGATATTTCTATCGAGAAATTCAGCAGCTCGCTGCGCTGGAAAGGAACCTACGATCAGTGGACGCTATACCTTCAACCGGCGGGTAGCGCGTTCTCTTACAAAGGAATTTCCATTTCAGACTGCAGTGCCAGCGTTGATATTCTTTGGGACGATGTTCCTAGCATCAACATTGAAAATATCGCCCTGAAAACGACCACAGGAGAGTTACGCGGTTCAGCTTCTCTGGACGGTAAAAAACCATTGTTGAGTGCCAATGTTGAGGGTGGCTCTAACCTGAGTGAACTCTTCGCTTTCGTCGATATCGAAACGCTCAATAATCCCATGGGATTCTGGAGCGGCACTGAGCTTACCATTGCACAACGCTTTAACAATTGGGATGAGTTTGAGCCCATTGGAGAGACCGTATTTGAGGGCAATTTACAGTTGAAGGAAGTGAGCTTTGGGATCAGCGAGAGTAACATCAACTTCGAGAATCTTGAGGCGGAATTAACCATAAAAGGCGATGATATCAGAGTCGATCGCTGCTTCGTGCAGAGTGGACCAAACAACGCAGTGGCCACAGGAGCTGTCCTTGATGCATTAAACGGCCGACCACAAGTAACGTTGCGCCTAGAAAGCCCGACCATAGATGCAGACCCCCTACTCTTTTGGGAGTTTGAAGATGGTGAAGACCAGGACGATGATTTCGGATTCGATTTTGAGGTAGACCTCTTCATCGACAACCTCAACCTCGGAGAGTTCGACGGTAAAGGATTGCGAGGGACCATCTATAACAAAGGCACAAAGCTTTTAGGAAGAGAAATGCGCATTGACGGATGTGGCGGAACCTTTAGAGGAAATTGGGCTCTGGCAGAAGAATCTACCGGCAGCCGTTTCTGGAGTTCAGCATCCTGTACGACCATAGAAATGGACCAGCTTCTGAAAAGCTTCGACAGCTTTGATATTGAAGACCTGGATGAAAGTAATTTGAAAGGGACGGTGAACGCGACAGCGGAATTGACGTTCCACTTCGATAGAGAATGGGACGTCATCTCAAAGCGTACGAGTATTGACGCCGAGGCTGAAGTACGGAATGGATCGTTGCAGAACTACGCACCGCTCCAAGAGCTTAGTGCCTTTGTGGACCGCGATGAACTCTCTCGTATCGACTTTCCGTATTTAAAGGGACCTTTCCAGATTCGCGGAGATACCTTGTTCATACCGGAGACTCGTGTGGACAATAGCGCCATCAATTTTTGGGTAAACGGTTGGCAGAATCTAGAGACCGATAATATCGAATATAGCATTCGGATTGGGCTTAAAGATTTGGCCTTGCGCGGCAAGAATTCAAACCGCGATTTGGGAACTTGGGTGACTGAGGCTGAAACCGAAAATCAGCCCTACATGAGGCTTCTAGTGGGCTGTAACCTCGACGATCCGTGCATCAGCTTGGACCGACAGCAGATTCGCACCTCCTTAAAGTCTACTATTAAGCAAGAGAAAGAAGACCTAAAGACACTATTCAAGCGCGACGAAGAACAGGAACGTCAAAACGACAGGAATAAGGGCAGTTTTGAATTGCTCTGGCCGGAATCGGACAGCCTACAGGTTCATTTAGGGCGGTAATTACTTTGGGGCGAACGTAGCCAAGAAATGATTTCGGTGGTCCTTTCCTGCCTTTTCTAGTCCAATGCGCACAATCAAACGCGTATACAATCCTTCCTGCAGATAAACAGCCATATGATCCTCGGCCAATTCCGGTTGCTGCTGCCACAGACATTTCATCAACCAACCTATGGCTTTTTGTAAAATCTCAGGGGCACCCTCTGCAGCTACTGGTGCGTAGGCAAGTAATTCATCGTACCTGCCTTGTTTTAACATCCACAGCTGAGCAACGATGGCCGCACGCTTCTTCCACATATTTGGACTTTCAAGCAATTCCTCCAAGGTGGAAAAATCACCTGTGTTAAAAGCATGTTGTCCAAAAATCTTGTGTGCACATGTATCTACTAGATCCCAGTTATTAATGCCTCTAAAGCAGCTGTACAACAGATCGTGCCAATGCTGCCTGCGTTTGCGCTCCTTCCCATAGTAACGCATTAGCGTAAAAAGTGCTGTGTGACGCACCTCGTGAATGGGGTGTACAAGACCGCTGCGTAAAACGCGCTCGTCCCACTGATCGAAATACGCTTTGGCAGCCTTCTGACGGTCCGGAACCATCACGCCCATGAATGTATCGCCCTCGGCATAGCCGCCTTCAAACGTTTGAAAGTAGCGCATGAAGTCGTTGATGCGGTCCGGCTGGGCATGCGGAATTAAAGCCTCGTGAATGGGATGTGGTTGCATTACATCTGCTCGGCAAACAAAGCGTCCAAAGTACTTTGAGCCAATGGGTGGTACGACGCTCTAGAGTCCATGTAAATCTTCTTGGCCCAAGCTTTGCGTTTCTCATCGCCCTCCAACATACTTTGGTACATCGGTACTATAAACTTGCGGCGTCCCACGCTGCCCAAGAAGCTCTCGACTTTCTTTTTGTAGATGTCGTTGTCGTAGCCCTCGAAACCTGTTTTCAAGATTGCAGAATACCATGCTGCCACAATCTCTGGGTTTGGGCTGCCGCTGAAACCATAGTTCCCGTCTGCCAACGCATAATGTCCTTCCGTAGCACCTCCGGCCTCAAGACCTCTGATGTAACGAAGCCACTCCTGAGTAGTCCAGCGGATGGTCGTTTCTTGCGGCAGATAGGCCATGCTTCGTGCATCCGCTGCATCCGGATCCACATTCAACATCATTGCTACAGCATCGTCCACCACAACAAAGCGATTAGATGCTGGGAATGGACAGTTCAAAGGCAGTCCGGTACCGTATACCCACTGTTCTACACTCACTTTATCCCATTGCTCCTGAGTCATCAACCCAGCCAGTTCCTGCAAGAAGACTTCGGTAACCATAGTTTTGAATTTGTACTTGTCGAAGTAGTAGGTCAGGAATTCATCCCACTTTTCGCGGCCCACCGTATTCTCGCACAAGCGCAAGAAGTGGAACCCTTTATCGTAGGCAATGGCATTTACACCATCGTCCGGATTCTTGCCCTTCAAATCTTGTTTCAAAGAGGTCGCCTCCACATTTTCTTCCAGCATCACGGCCAATTCTTTTTGCAAATCGTCGTAGCTCAATGCCTCGAGCATGTCCGCAAAATCGACCCCGTAAAGCTTTTCCATAATGCGCATCTCAAAGTAAACCGTGAATCCCTCATTGATCCAGAAGTCGTTCCAAGTGGCGTTGGTCACCAAATTTCCGCTCCAACTGTGGGCGAGCTCGTGCGCAATCAAGCTCACCAGGCTCATATCACCCACGACAACCGTCGGCGTCAAGAAAGTCAGTCTAGGGTTTTCCATCCCCCCAAAAGGGAACGACGGCGGGAGTACAAGCATGTCGTAGCGGCCCCAATAATAGGGACCGTACATCTCCTCTGCATCTGCAATCATATCCTCAGTCTGTGCGAATTCGTATGCCGCATTGCGTACCATTTCTGGTTCTGCATATACCCCCGAGCGCTCGCCCAAAGGAATGAACGCTAGATCACCCACACCCAATGCGAGCAAGTAAGAAGGTATAGGCTGCGGCATGCTAAATTCATAGATGCCCTCGTCGTTTTTCTGTGTTGGGTTCGAGGCACTCATTAGCGCCAAAACCTCCTTTGGAACCTTCACGGTCGCCTCATAGGTAAACCTCACCCCTGGGCGGTCTTGACAAGGCACCCAAGTCCTTGCAAGGATGGCTTGACTTTGTGTAAACAAGAACGGCTGACGCTTCCCTTGAGTCAATTCCGCCGGGTACCATTGCAACGCCTCAGCCTCTGGTGAAGTCTTGTACAATATGCTTATGGTCTGAGCGCCCGGTGCAGGAACTACCAGCGCAGAACCCAACAAAGGGTCATCACCCTCAATGGTAAATAATGCGCGGCTTCCATCGACCAATACCTCATTTACCTGCAAATCCTTAATATCAAAAATGACCGTATCGCCATGACCCTTCTCAAGGGTCCAAACTGCCGTCGCAGTGATGATTTCCTTTTCAAAATCTACTGCTGCTTCCCAATTCAAATGCGTCACTTTGGATTTTTCACGAGAGTAGCTGTGTGGATCTTCGAACAGCTCAGCGCGCACAGAAGTATCTGCTTCCACCACTACTTTAGCGGGCTGTGGCGCACTGGCAGGTGCTGTAGTTTCTTGATTACAAGCTGTGAAAAATAGGGCCGACAAAACGGCTGTACTCAGGGAAAAACGTATTTTCATGGGTGTATTTTCTAATGCAACCCAATTTACCGCAAATGAAACAAAATAATAGCCTTCTCACCCGTCTTATCGTTTCCTCCCTATCTGTTTTTCTCGCTGGTTGGCTCTTGCCCGGAGTTCAGATTGATAGCTTTACCACAGCCGTTGGAATCGCTATTGTTTTAGGCCTATTGAATGCCACCCTGAAGCCGCTGCTCATTATCATTACCATTCCAATTACCGTGATGAGCCTCGGTCTATTTCTGCTCATCATCAATGCCATTATTATAGGCGTGGCGGACCAGTGGATCGATGGACTTTATGTACGAAGCACATGGACGGCAATACTCTTCAGCTTCCTGATTTCTACGATTAGTTCGTGGATGTACCGCTGGGGTGAGAACAGGTAATTAATCCTCTAGACGGACGAGTTTCCATTGCGCATCTATGCCAAAGGTCTTTTCAGCAAGTCGCAGGAAATTATCCGTGCGATCACTGAGGTAAAATGAGTTGCCTTCGCTTTGCTCACCTGTCCAATGTTTGGCAACGGCCTCGGCAACTATAGAAGGGGCATCTACCCAATGCACTTCCGAAAGAATGGAAGCTGCGGACTCCTGTAATAATGGGTAATGTGTACATCCAGGAACAAGCGAAGTAATTCCGTCCATGGCCGGGTCTTTTAAGTAATGTGCTAGAACACTCGCGTCTATCCCTGTCCCTAGGAATCCGTCTTCGATTAAAGGGACAAGCAATGGAGTAGCCAATGCTTGAAGCTCCACCTCGCTGTTTTTGACTGCAAGTTTCTGAGAGTAGGCACCGCTGCGAACCGTGGCGCGCGTGCCAAGCAAGCCCACCTTTTGTGGGGAAAGGGACGCTAGATAATCGACCACCGGGTCAATCACATTAACAAAGGTCAACTCAGGAAATCGCTCTTCCAAGACTTTACCTGCAGCTGCACTGGCACTATTACAAGCAATGACGATAAGTCCGCAGCCCTGGTCTTTTAAGAACTGTACAATCTCCATACTGTAGCCAACGATGGCCTCGTCGCTCTTGTCTCCGTAAGGAAGGTGAAGCGTATCGCCATAATAGACTTTAGCGGCATCAGGCAGCATGTTATTGAGCGCGCGAAGTACCGTAAGACCTCCCAGTCCACTATCAAATAAGCCTATTTTCCCAATGCTACTCATGCCGTGTAAACTTACCAATAATTAGCCATAAAAAACCCCTCCCCGGCTACGCCGACAAGGGGTCTAAAAATCTATTTCTTTTGGCTTATTGGATGCCCAACTCAGCCTTAACAAGTGGCATGATATCCTCACCGCCGTCCAAATAAACAACGACTGCCTTTGAAGCTGAAGCGTCTAAAATGTAGGCGAATCCGTTATCAGCAGCAACTTTATTTACTGCTTCTTGTGCCTTCTCAATGATAGGTAACATGAGATCCATCTGCTTGCGCTGAAGTTCTTGCTGAGCACTCTGGTTGAACGCCATGATGCGCTGACCCATGGCTTCTAGCTCTTCTTGTTCCTTCTGAAGACGCAACTGAGTCCAAGTGTCCACGTTTGCCTGGGCATTCTGCATTTTCGTCATGTACTCCTCTTGCATCGCTTGAGCATCGCCCTCAAGTTGACCTTGGTACTTTTGAATTTCTGCTTGTGCTGACTGAGTTTCTGGCATAACTGCCAATAGCTCATCAACATTAATGTGACCTACTTTTTGCTGAGCAACTGAGGTTGTAGCAAAGCCCAATGTCAAGGCAAGTGCGAGTAATACTCTTTTCATTTCTATTGTTTTTATCGCTTTAAACTATTTAATACTTCATCGCTGTAGTCCTTTTCCTTATCAACAAAAAGAACACCACTGTGTGCACTTTTATCAAGGACCAATTCCAATTTACGTTTTCTAGCCACTGCCTGTACAGCACCAAAAACCTTGTCTTGGATGGGTTGAACCAACTGGTTACGTTTTTCGAAAAGCTGCCCTTCAGCTCCAAAGTATTTTTGTTGAAGAGCAATGATCTCCACTTTTTTAGCTTCTATACCCTTTTCTCTTTTTTCTAATTTTTCTGGTGAAAGTAAGATACGTTCAGCATCTAATGCATCTTTTAAACTCTCTAATTCACTCTGCAGTGCACTTACTTCGCCAGCCCACTGTTCACTAAGCTTGTCTATTTGACTCTTCGCTTGTGCATATTCAGGTAGACTCTTTAAAATGTAATCGGTATCGACTACACCATAGCGTTGTCCAAACACGGCAGTGCTTAACACAAGAGCAAGAGTAAGAAAGAAACTTTTACAATTCATTGCGGCGAAGGTAGCTAAATTTAAAACTGTTGACCAATGATAAAATGCGTCTGCCATCCACTAGCTGTGGCACCGTTCGGCTCGGGATCAAATCCATAGCCTACATCAACACCCATCAAACCAAACATAGGCATGAAGATGCGGATACCGGCACCAGCACTTCTCTTGAGGTTAAACGCTCGGTAGTCCCAGAAATTATCATAGTTGTTACCCGCTTCCATAAACACCAATGGGAACACCTGTGCTGAAGGCGTATTAGCAATGATGTAACGTGCTTCAAAGATGTACTTGTTGTACAACGCTCCACCACCTGCTGGTGTAATGGAGTTGTTTTGATAACCGCGCAGGCCGATGATTTCACGACCGTCAATAACAAAGTTGCTCAAACCATCGCCACCTACGTAGAAACGTTCGAACGGCGGAAGACCTAAGTCTTTATTGTAGCTTCCCAAGAAACCAAACTCACCGTGTGTACGAATGACAAACTTGGAGGTGATCGGTGCAAACCAATCTGCGTTCAACTTCCACTTGTGGTACTCTACGAGACGGAAACGCTCTTCAGAGCTCAAATTTTTATAGTCAATGTCGTCACGGAACATGCTAAACGGCGGAGTAAGTTCCGCAGCAAAACTGATCTGTGAACCGCGCGTTGGGAAAATGGGTACATCCGTGTTGTTACGACCTAAGGTGAACTTATAATTTACGTTGTTCGAAATCCCCTTATTGTAATTCAAGAATCCCGTTGGGAAGTTGTCGAGGTTGAATCGACGGAACTCAATTCCTTGGTACAAGGTGAAGTAATCGTCCGGCCACTTCAAACGTTGACCCAACCCAAAGTTGATACCCGTGATATACAAACTTTGACGGTTAGGATTCGTACGCTCTACCCCGTTGGTTTGTACGTTGTGGTAAATCGTTCCTGTGAAACTGTTCGGCTTGCGACCGCCCAACCAAGGTTCCGTAAACGAGGCATTATAGCTCTGGAAGTACAGACCGTTTGACTGTGCACGTATGTTGATCGTTTGACCATCTCCTGTTGGCAACGGTTGCCAAGCGCGTTTGTTGTTGATATTGCGTGCCGAGAAATTGTTGAAGTTTAGACCTAAGGTTCCAACCACACGTCCGGCACCCCAGCCCCCTTGCAATTCAAGCTGCGACGTCGAGCGCTCTACCACTGTGTACTCTAAATCCACCGTTCCTGTCTGCGGATCCGGCACAGGATTTACACCAATTTGCTGCTGGTCAAAGTAGCCCAACTGCGAGAGCTCACGAATGGTACGCTGAATCATCGCCTTTGAGAACAAATCTCCGGGCTTCGTGCGTACCTCGCGGTAAATCACATGATCGTTCGTTCTTTCGTTACCGCTAATGCTCACCTTGCGAATGGTCGCTTGGCGGCCTTCTTGGATACGAATCTCGATATCAATGGTGTCGTTCGTTACATTCTTCTCCACTGGAATAACCTGTGAGAACAAGTAGCCGTTGTTCAAGTATATCGAAGCAACGTCGTTGCCGTTCGGATCGAAACTTACGCGCTCGTTCAAGTGCTGCGAGTCGTAGATATCGCCGCGATTAATTTTCAAGATACCAGAGAGAAGTTCGGTTTCATATTTCGTATTCCCTATGAAAGTAATATCTCCGAAATAGTACTTCTTACCTTCCTCAACAGTAATGTCAATCTGCACCAGTTCGTCACTAATGCTGTAAACCGTATCACTCACTACACGGGCATCACGGTACCCTAGCGTGTTGTACTTCGCAACGATGGCGCGAAGATCTTCACGGTACTCCTTCTTCTTGAGCTTGGACGATTTAAAGATGGCCTTACCCTTGATTTTGGTGTTTTTCATCGCCTTGCGGAGCACCTTTTCGCTTACGGCTTCGTTCCCCGTGAAAACGATGTCGCCAATTTTCACACGTGCACCCGGGTCAATCTTAAAACCAAGGATTACCGCGTTATTGTAGGTGGTGTCTACTTTTTCAAGAACCTCTACCGCCGCATTCAAATAGCCCTTCTCATAGAAGTACTTTTTAATTTTATTGCGGCTCATCACCTTGAGGTTTTCATTGACCACTTTACCTGCGCGCAGATCAAGCTCTTCTCGGATATCATCCTTCCAGGCCTTCTTCAGACCCGTCATATAATACTTACTCAGTTTTGGGAGCGCAACTAGCTGTATATCGAGGTAGACTTTCTTGCCGACCTTGTTGACTACTTTGAATGTAATGTCCTCAAAGAGTTGTTGGCGCCACAACGTGCGGATAGCATCGGCAAGTTTTGGATCTGGAAACTGAATGTTATCACCAACGCGCAAGTTGGTCAACATGATGACTACGTTAGGATCTAAAGAACCCGCACCCGTTACAGTGATTCCGGCAATCTCATAATTGATTCCCGGAATGAGGTTAAAGTCGCCACCAGTGTTGACTTGTGCTTTTATCGTAAAAGAGGAAATGACCAAAAGTAAAATGGCCAATAATCTATTCTTCATGTTCTTACTTCACAGTTAGCTGTTCCGAAGTTTGTCCAAAGCGACGCTCTCTCTTTTGAAAAGAAGCAATGGCTTCGTACAACCCCTCAGCATCGAAGTCAGGCCACAAGACTGGAGTAAAGTAAAACTCCGCATAAGCAAGCTGCCAAAGCAGGTAATTACTTATCCGTTGCTCCCCCGAAGTGCGCACTAGAAGATCCGGGTGCGGCATTCCTGCCGTAAACAAGTGTTTCTCCACATGCTCTTCTGTAATGCTTTCTGGGTCCAATTTTCCTTCGGCTACCTCTAGGGCTACCTTGCGGATGGCTTGAACCATTTCGTCCTGTGAGCCGTAGCTCAATGCAAGCGTCAAAGTTAACCCATCATTGCCGGATGTGGCATTAATTACAGAGATTAACTTTTTATTTGCTTTTTCAGGCAGCGAGCCAATATTTCCAATGGTATTTAGACGCACATTATTCTTCTGAAGCACCGGCAATTCCTTCTCTAGCGCGGTCATCAGGATATTCATCAGGGCATCTACTTCGGCTTTTGGTCGGTTCCAATTTTCTGTTGAAAAGGCATAAACGGTCAAGAATCCTAGGCCGAGCTCCGCTGAAGCCGTCGTAATTCGGCGCAACGCTTCTACACCAACCTCGTGTCCGCGAACACGCGTCATGAATCCCTGCTGCTTCGCCCAACGTCCATTTCCGTCCATGATAACCGCAATGTGATTAGGCATGTTGTCGGGGTCAAGGCCAACTTTCTTCCTTTGTTGTTTGTAGATACTAGAATCTGCTACAGCGTTCATTGCGTGGACTTAGATTATAAAAAACGGTAATACCAGCAAAAATAGCCCAATCCTTGGTTTTGGCATTGCCCCGCGCTTGGCCATTGTTATACGGCACATTTCCGGGATTTGAAAAGTAAGCAGCCATCGCGTTTCGCTCTTCAGCAAGGTCAGCTGCATTCACA
>Ga0255769_10000201_pt1 | contig 70103 bp, 40 predicted proteins | sample 041ome_9_FD_179637 | JGI IMG/M metagenome (GOLD analysis project Ga0255769, IMG submission 179637) | Coastal salt marsh microbial communities from the Groves Creek Marsh, Skidaway Island, Georgia - 041413US metaG (version 2) | ecosystem: Environmental > Aquatic > Marine > Intertidal zone > Salt...
GCGGCAGCTCAAAAGGGTCACCTCCATATACTCGAATACCTTGTTGAGCGTAAATACGATCAATTTGACGATTATGTTTGTCGGCGTGCGGCTGAGAAAGGTCACTTGGACTGTTTAAAGTTCTTACACGAAACCGCCAAAGCGCCGTGGAACGAGAGGGCTGTATGGGCTGCGCGCCACCACAATCACTCCGAATGTTTACGATACCTCCTCGACAACGACTGTCCGTTACCACCTGGTTGGCGATACGAACACGGAATCCTCCACACACTTTAAAGACACACGAAAAAGCTTGTAACACATACACAAACACACAGAGAGAGAGACAAACGCAAACGCGCGCGTACGAAACCTTTCGTCTCACCATTTTTTTTTTCGCCATCGTCAGTTGCTTCAAACACGATTTACTTCAAAAAAAAGTTTCCCGAAACGCTCTCTCTCTCTCTCTCTGAAAAAGAATGAGCGATTCCGCGCTTTCCTCCTCGGGAACTGGTGGGTTAGGCACGGTCATGCTCGCCGTCCCGAGTAAAAAAGTACGCCTTTTTGTTCTTCTCTTTCTTCCCGATCTCTTCGCTCTCTCTCTCTCTCTCTGCGCGCGCGGATTTTTGGAACCAAAGGGCACCCCTACGAACGAATGTTCTGTTCTGACACTTCTTCCCGCGCGGTTTTCTAACCTTTCCTTTTCTCTCTATTTATCGCGCGGACGCACAGGGTGAGTTTGTGGACATCACCACGCCTTTGGAAAGGTACATCGCGGAAACGTTCGGCCAGGAAGAGTGCGCGCACGCGGCGGAATCCGTCTCAAAATTTGCCCAAATCCGAGACTCTTCGATGGCTTCTACGAATGCGGTGAACGTGACGGACGAGAACATTTCGCAGAGGCACGCGGAACACATGGAGAACTACTGTCGATATTATGCCGCGTTGACGGTGTTTGGAAGTAGGTTTCAAGTGAGAGATGATTTTGGATTGAATGGTGGTGAAAGTAAAGCGACGACTTCGAAGAACGAGGAGAACGGAGACTACGAGGACGAAGGGACGAGGACGGGATTACATTTACCGTTCGAGTGGAGAGACGCGTTCGCACCGGGTGGCGAGAGGAAAATAGCCCCACATTCGTCCATTGCAAAGGAGAAATTAGCGATGCTGTTCAATTTAGGCGCGTGCGAATCCGCGTTGGCGGCAAAAAGCGATCGATCGACGTTGGACGGGTTGAAAGTTGCTTCGGCAGCATTTCAAAGAGCGGCGGGGTATTTTCAGTATTTAGGCCAGTGCGAAGATGGGAAGAAAGTCAATGAAACCATGAGTGCGGGCAGTGGAGAACCGACGGCTGGGACGGCGGCGGCGACGACTGGAATTGACCGGATTGAAGCCGATTTGAGCGGCAAGATGTCTGCGATTCTAGTCGCTTTGTGTTTAGCGCAAGCTCAAGAGAGCGTTTTCGAGGCTGCAAAATTGAGCGATAAATCTACCGGAGTGCTTGCGAAACTAGCCATTGCGTGCGCGGATTTGTACGAGGAAGTGCACGAGAAGCTGTCGTCGTCTTTGCGAGGCAATCCGAATGCGCCGTTGACTCAAGAAAGGTACGTGCCCAAAATGTGGGCGACGACGACGTTTATCAAAGCGGCTATATTCAACGCCGAAGCGACTGTAAGAGTTTGTGAAACTCTCGTAAACGATGAAGAAACGATTGGTTCGGCGATTACTTTGTTGACGCGCTCGAAAGAGCGTTTGGAATCGGCGTTGAAACGAGCGCAGATCCCCACCGCGCCGAAACCGCCCAAGCTGGTCGTAGAGGCTGCCGAAAATATTTTAAGAGATTCGATTAAAGTTGAACTCGGAAAAGCGGTGAGAGATAATGAGTGTGTGTACATGGCCAAGGTTCCGTCGTACGAAGCGTTGCAGCGCCTGCACGACGACGCGAGCGAGAAAATGACGAATCCGTTACATTCAAAGTTCGGGGCGAAGATGGTCAAGCCGACATCCGGTGCCGATATCGAAGTTTTCCTCGACCCATGCAATAAAGACGATGTAAGCGCGCTATTTGCACGAATAGTACCGGAGGATTGCGCAAGTTCGGCGTCATTATACGCGGATAAGGTTGACCGACTCGTTCGGGAACAGCTCGAACAACTGGCGTTTGCCTCGGACGAAGCCAGAGTCGCGCTGCGAGAAATGGAACTTCCCGAAACATACAACGCGTTAAATCGACCGATTCAACTTTCTGAGGAATTAGACTCAGAAGTGAAGCTTTTTCGCGACCGAGATGGTGGTATCGACGCCATGCGCGAGACTTTATCCTTTTCCCGAGACGTCTCAAAACATTGCGAAACGGAACTGGAGGAAATCACTTCTCTTTTAGATATCGAAATGAAAGCGGACAGTGCCGCGCGAAACGCGTACGGGCCGCACAAATACCGCGCGATACCATCTGATGCAGAAACCGCTCGATGGCGGCGTGATTTAGAAACTTTTGTGAACAACTCCAAACTTGCAGCCGAATCAGACGAGAAGTTACGATTGGAATTCGCTCGATGCGAACCGATGTTACAAATGACTACTTCGGAAAGCATCGCACAAAACGCTCCGAAATTAGAGCCGCCGATGCTTTTAGTCGAAGATGCGGAAAGTTTAGCTAAAGAAGTCAGATTAGGATTAGAAAAAATCGAACGAATAGGATGTGAACGAGAGGAAATTGAAGACGCCATGAAAGCGGTGAAGGCAAGTGATGATATTTTACCGACGCTGGTTGGTAAAATGAAATCATCTGGCGATTCAGAGGCCGAGCGAACAAAGATATTCAGCGAAGAACTAGGAAAGTACGACGAATTAATTGCCGCAGCGCAGAATAATACGTTCGCGCAAGCTGACGCGTTGGCGGAATTGAGGAAGAATTACGCCAAATTCAGCGACATGTACAATGTCTCCTCTCTCCGTGAGAAGGAAATAAAGAGGGACAACACGTTGCGCGAAGCGTTACGAATTGCCGCAGAATTGTCCAGAGGGATACAACAGGGAGTTCGCTTTTATGGCGGGTTTTCAGATGCCATCGAAAGTCTGAAAAACGAAGTCAAATCTTGGTGTGAAAATCGCGAAAACGAACGGAAACGCATCGTCGAACGGTTACGAAGAGAAGAAGAAGAAGATGCAGAACGAGCGAGAATGGCCGAAGAGATTAGATTGAAGACTGAGCAAATGCGCGTGCAGAACGAAAGAAATGTATCGCATGCAACAGCGGCGAGCAGCTACTACCCTGGGTCGGATTATCCCTCACATCAGCAGCAGCAGCCGTCGAGCTATTACCCGCTACCGCCGCCGCCTCAACAACACCAACAACACTATCAGCCGGCCCAGTCGCCCTATTATCCTCCTCCTCCACATCATCAACAACAACAACAACAACAACATTACCACCCACCTCCGCCTGCGGACGATGGGTATTATAATCCAGGTGGAGACGAGGGAGGGAATTTCTCCGTGTACGATTTGCCATCCGCACCTCGAGGAAATAGATGAAAAGCGTTTTGCGAGTTAGGTTAGGTATTCATCCACTTTAGATTTAGGTTCTTCCATGTTCAACTGAAAATTACAACAATGTATATCAAACAATCGCCGCATCTCTCGACGCGCGCAGTATTTATTCTAAAAGCTTCTAAATGCTATTATTTTTACTTCTTTTTCTTTTACACTTCAACTCAAATCGAAGCTGCCAACGCCTTCGGAAATTGCAAGTTTCAATTTCAATTCCAGAGCTTCTTTGCTCGAGTACGGCGGAAGCTTCAAATAGTTCGCGCACGTCATCGCACTCGGCAAATCAGCATCGGCCAGCTCCGTGCCTTCGCTGATCATCTCTGCGGTATCCATGCCACCGCCAACTTCGCTCAAAACGGTCGGTTGCTTGCAGACAACTTTTAGTTTTGGATTCAACGAGGCTAAACCGCCAATCGGTAAGCGAGGGGACCCGGTCGTGAATTTTAAAAACGACCGGCGCTCTACGTCGGACATGTTCGTCAGAATCTCACGCAAATTTGCCACTGGTTTCGAGTTGACTTGGTAGCCGTGATCGCACAAGATGTGCTCGCGTAAATCGCGCTCGGTCCACTTCGTTTGCTCGTCTGCGCCGCACGTGAGTGCGTCGATTTCAGACAAGGAAAACATGGCAAGTTGCGAAGGGTCAGAAACGATGTCGGCAAACCCCTCGCGGCAAGCTTGGAAGAGTGGTTCGACGCCGGCGCCTAAGACATCGTCGACAACCGCGCCAATGTAGCGCAACGCGTTTTCTGCCGTCACGATTTCATCGGCATCGGTAGTGCCTTCGATTGGAGCACCATCCGGCAATGCGAATTCGAGACACAAATCTTCAATCTTCGCGCCGTCCAGTCTCCCGGTCCCGTCTCGAACCGCCGCTTCGAGTTTCTTCAAGGTCGAAAACAGCTCTGGTTCGAGCAGTTCGAGGTCGTCTAAACCTAGCGGTAATCTGTAAAGTTTCTTGAAAAAGTTCGGGTTAAACTTCACATCCAATAATCGACCGTCTTGTAAGACTTTGCCGATGGCTCGTCCGACGCATCTGAAAATCTCAATCGCTTTCGGGGCGTTTGGCATCGCTCGGAGCGGTTTAGGGAACAACCCATGCGGTGCATTCACGAGATCTTCAGTATTATCTGACGTTGCCGGTGATGCGCTATGCTCGCCTCGAAATATCCCGTGCGAAGCTCGCTGCAAATCTTTCGAAACCAACGCGTAAAATTCATTCGTGGGACCAATGCCCGTCCCAACCTCGTCGTAAAACTCAACCTCTAACACGTGCTTTCGCGTTTGCGGCGAAGAAAATACTTTGATGGCGGAAGATAGCACGTGTTCTCTTCGAATACGAACCTTTTGGCGTTGTAATCGTCCTACGCGAGCACCTCCGCGCGGATCACCGCCGGCATTTCCAGCCCCCGAATTCGCCGCGTTGCCGTTGGCCCCATTGCTTGCCTTGCCGTCGCCGTGGAGCTGATGTAACGCACGAGCGACTGAGAAAGAGGCGCAATGGAACAACAAAACGCGCTCATCGAGCGTAAATAACCATGGACACGTTTTCGCAAGCGCAGAAGTCCACTCTGGAACCCTTCGGGCGCACACGGAAAGCGTATCGCGCAGCTGCGCGCGAAGCTTTCCGGACAGTTTTGGCGCCAGGAACAAGTTTTCGGCGTGCACTTTCGCCGAGGAAAGGTTGGCGATGCGCATTCTGTCTGCGGTGAGTAACACGTCATCGGTATCGCCATCATCGTTTTCCATCATGTTATCAGAAGTTGGAGGATGAGCACCAGACGATGTTTTCTCTGGTCCCGCGGTGCGCAAAATCTTTTTCGCATCTTCTGTCACCAGATGGCACAAAGTCAACGTCGCTAATGCGTCGCGAACAGAGTCGTCCTCCAAACCTTCCACTACGTCTGGATACCCAAACTGTGCGTTGAAAACCGTTGAAGCTACCGGGCCTAAAACCGCTTTGACATCACTTTTTACCGATGGATTCGAAAAGAGGTTTTCCTCCACCACAGTCTCCACGAGCAACGGTTTAAACGAGTCATTCGCGGCGGAATCTTCGCCGCCTTCGCTGATGATACCTTTAAACTTCGGGTCATTATTATCCACGATGTCGTAGTATAACACGCACGGTTGGTCCCACAATCGACCGCTCATTGGTTTTACAGAATCACCGATGGAGACTTGCGTGACCGCGGCTAAAACGTTCTTGGTATCTTGAATGTACGTGTCCCCGTCGTTGACAGAAAAGGCGAGTCGAGGGCGTTTGCTGTCGCTACCCGCAGCCACGGAGGCAAAACTTCTTCCAGACGCACCAGGATTAGTTTGTGCATGTGGTTGTGGTGCTTCGCCCGCACTGGCGGTAGAAGCAGTAGCAGCACCTTGCTCTTGTTGCGAAAGGGGCGCTGGCGAAGCCGCATTCGCAGGAGGTGCCGCAATCTCTTCCGCGGATGCAGGCGGATGCGCCATATCCTCGCCTTCTGGACCTAATAAATTCTCTTCGTCGTCTTCATCGTCCATGTAGTCCTCCCCATGATCCATGTCGTCCATGTCGTCGTCGTCTTCGTCATCATGGAAGTCTTCCTCGTCCATATCGTCGTAGTCTTCTTCGTTGAAGTCATCTTCATCGTGATCCATTTCCCGATCTGCCGCGATCCCAGCTTGGTTCGCTTCAGCGTTGGTCGCAGTAGCGGTAGAAGGAGCAGAAGTGCTTGGCGGTTGCTGCGCCGGTGCTGGCGCAGCCGGTTTCTTTTTTACGCGGGAGTACAAGAACGCTTCCACTGCGCTTAATTGCGCCAGCGGTTCAATCATAACCACGCTATTGCCGTAATCTTCCACTTTGGTCGCGTCGCACTTCGAGGAGCGTTTTAAGCGAACCTTAAGCGGTCTCGCGAGTAAATTCAAGCCGGGGTCACCTGCGGTAGTCGACGGCGCGAGCGCTGATGGTGCACCACTCGAGGCGCGGAATCGCGCGTAGGAAGAATTAGAGTTTGCCACGGCGTGTTCCGAAACAGAAATCGGTAAGCGTTCTCGCGTCTGTAAGGTCTCCACGAGAAGACGGACGAGAGTTTCGAATGCGCCTGTCGGTGCATCACCGGCAGCTCGCGTGAAGATGGCGAGGCGCTCTGTCGCTTCTTCACAGTCGATATTAATGGACTTCGAAGAAGACGGAGAAGAGGGCACATCTGATGCGCAGAGAAACTTACGCAAGGTCGAAGCAGCACCGCATTCGGAGAGTTCGAACGCCGAGATGTCGCTCATTGCCAGCGCCTCGAATATTTTGGAGAACGCGGACGAAAATTCTTTGCTGTCCCGCGGATTCTTGGCCGACTTTCCTGAGCTCGAATCCGAAAGAGGTGCAGATTTCAGTTTCGCGCACGCCTTGCGAAGTCGATCGAGACCTTCTGAGGCGATTAAATGCGCTTTTCCCGGACCAAAGTATAAATTTCGAACTTCCGAGCAGATTCGCAAACCTTCTTCTTTTGGATTCGTGGACATTTGAAACTGCGGCTTCGACGTCGGGGGATTCAAAAGCGTCTTTTCTTCCGACACGGCGCTCTTTTCGGCGGCTTCTGCAATCAAGAAATTGTACTCTTTCGAGCGAACTTCCAAGGCGTGTGCTCCTCCTTCTTTTGCAAACCTCTTGATGAACTCGCCTTCTTTTTCGTCTTGATTAGTTTCGTTAGATTTCTCCAACGCCATCGCGCACAATTTTGCAGCTTCCTTCAGTAACTCGCATTGCGGATCTATCAACGCGCGAGCGACTACCGCGGCGATGGGCGCTACATCTTTTGACACGTCCTCAAACGTTGCGATGTCAACCAGTTGCGTCCATGCCGTTAATGTCGACAGTGCCTTACGCTTGATGATTACATTTGATGGAGACTCCGCGACGTGACAAAGCGTCGGTGCGAGATACTCGCCAAAAATTGAAATAAGCGAACTGTTTTCTGGTTTCGTAAACAGCTTCTGCAACTCCTCTGCGCCAACAATGACGACGGAGGTTTTCTTACTGTCGCCACTATTTTTCACTTGGGATGGCAGTAACAACCCAAGTAAATGCATAGCGTCGTGCAAATCGTCCATCGATTGTACCGGACTATACTCGGAAGCGCCGACGTTCGCTCGAACAATTTTGCATCTCTCCAAATGTTCAGCCAAAATCTGTGCGACGCCATTTTTCAACAGGAAAATGGACATCTCTGGTCGCGCTTCTAAAATTGTCGCGAGAATTTTCACGCAACCTCTGTAAAGCAGGCGGCTATGCGTCACGTTATTCGTGCTGTTCGTATTGCCAGCTGCTTCGCGCACGATTTCTAAGCACCGTTCGCAGAGCGCATCTGATAAAATGAGCGAGATGGTTCCGTTCACCGCCACCGGGTCCATCTCCGAGGAGGAGGATTTATCCTTCTTCTTCTTCTGTGTATCGCTGCTAGTCGTGTCCGTTTTCGTCGTCGTCGTTGTTGTTGTTGTTGCTTTTTCGCCCTGTTGCTCCTCTGACAACTGCTGCTCTTTTTGTTCTTTTTCCTTTTGAAGCAAAAACGAAACTCTTCGATCGGCTAATTTCTTAGCCTTCAACGACAAGGAGACCAAGCAGTTGCACGCTAATGTGGCAACTTTTTGGTCATCACGAAGGAGCAAGGAGAGGAGCGTGGGAATAGCTTCGACGGCGCCAGGTGATAAGGACTTTGTTGGAAACTCTGCGCACACGTTCGAAGCCATTTGCATCGATACGCCTTGCATCCCAACGCCGAAGAAATCCAAGTGCGCCAGAGCCGCCGTTAGAGCGCCAGCTTCGGCGGCTTTTGATCCGTAGTATCCTCGAGTAAGTTTTTCAAGCGCGGAGAGCGATTGTTCCGCGACGTCTATGTATTCTATGGCGAAGAGTTTTTGACACAACGTGGGCAGAGCACCCGCGCGCACGAACGCGCCTCGCGTGTTTGGCAAAATGTCTGCCATGGACGTCATCGCGCGCACTGCCAGGAGCATCAACTCTGGGTTATGCTCCAAGTTGCAGCAATTCAATAACGCTTGCGCGAACGGCTCCGGCGATAAACTCGTCGCTAACAGTTCTTCCGAAGAAGTGACGACTATTTCGCACAATTCGTTCAAAGCGATGACAATGGCCGTATCATCGATGCCTCCGTTCTCAGCTTCTCTATCAAACGTCAACGCTTTCAAAACGTCTCTGAGGCGCGCGGAAAGACCACTTCGTGAACCACCACCCATTCCCTCCATGGCACCGCCAAGGCGAGAGAGCAACGCGTGAAGACCTCCGTCGTGACGGTCGCCACCGCCTCGACGTCCTTCGCCTTCCGAGTCGTCCTCATCGTCCGAGTAGTCTTCTTCTTCGTCCTCGTCGTCATAGATGTCTTCGTCATCCTCATCCTCGTTGTCGTCGTCGTCGTCGTGATAGTCGTCGCCACCATCCTCGTCGTCGTCAAAGTCGTCGTCATCGTCGTCGTCGCCAAAGTCTTCTCCTCTGTCAACATCTTCGACGTCTTCATCGCGCATCATCGATACGTCTTGCGCCGACGGCTCGTCTTCACCTCTTCCACCAGACTGGCCTCCGCCGTTCGCGGCGGCATCGTCGTTTCCGTTTTCTTCGTTGTCGTTCACTTCGCCTTGTCTTCCCTTCTTCTCGTTCCCTTCCATCGAAGACGACGACGGTTTTTTCCTCGGGCTTTTCTCCTTCTCTCGCGCTCGTCTCATTCGACGCGTCTTATCCTTTTTCGAGGCGTCCAACGCGGCCGTCATCGCCGCCGCCAACCCAGAAGCCGCAGCCGCAGCCGCAGCCGCAGCCGCCGTTTTATCCTTCCCTTTCGTCTTCGTCTCGAGCGTCTCGGGCGCGCGCTTCATCTTCTTTGCCTTTTTCGTCTTCTCCAAAGCAGAGGACGGAATATCTTCGTTCCTTCTTTTCGCGCTTAATACAGCTTTTTTCGTAGCATTTTTACCCTTCACCTCTTCGTCTTCTTCTTCTTCTTCTTCTTCCTCCTTTTCCTCCTCGCGTCTCTTCCGCGAAGAGGACGCAGCAGCAGAAGAAGAAGACATCTTCTTCTTCTTCTTCTTCTTCTTCTCCATCATCATCGCCGCTGCTTTTGCGGCCAGTTGTTGTTGTTGTTGTTGTTGTTGTTGTTGTTTCCGACGCTTCGAGACGACACCCATCTTCGAAGCGCGTTTTTGGTGTCTGTTGTTTACCGCTCCCGTTTCCCCGGCGACAGCGGCGCTCGTCAACTTCTTCTCTTTCCTCGACGAAGACGACGGCGACGACGACAGAGTCGCCGTCTTCTTCTTCTTGTCGCTCGTTTTCATCGACGACGCTCTCTTTTTCGCGACGGCGGACATCGAAGGAGACGAGGAAGAAGACGTCTTCTTTGTCGGCGTCGTCGTCGTCGTCGTCGTCGTCTTGGACGAAGAAGATCTCTTCTTCTTCGTTTCCGCGACGACGACGACTTCTTCTCTCGTCTTCTTCGTTTTTGTTTCTCTCGTCGACGTCGTCGTCTTCCTTTGCGCGGTAGCGGTCGCGGCAGCCGAAGGGGACATCCTTCTCTTCTCACTCTTCTTCTTCCGCGAGAGAGAGATTAAGAGAGAGAGAGAGACAGATGTGTTGCGTGTGTGCGCGCGCGCTTTCGCGAAAATGTGTGGGAAACTCGTGGCCGTTTTTCCTCGTGCTGACGCACGTTTAGGGTTTGAAAAAAAAATTGAGAGCGAGGTGAAAAGTGGGCACTTCTGACTTTCTTTTTCTTCGTTTTATTACATCAATATCTCTCTCTCTCTCTCTGATCTCTCTCTCTCGTCGTCGTCGTCGTCGTCGTCGTCAAAATCGCACATCGTGTCAAATCAAAGAACGCCGGATTGGGTGATGACGACTTCTTTTTTAGGCCGGTCGCCTCTTCCCGTCGGATTACTTTCGACTTTTTTGACGACGTCGAAACCTTCCAAGACGTTTCCGAAGACGACGTGTCTGCCCGTCAGCCAGGGCGTCGCCGCGGTGGTGAGGAAGAACTGCGAACCGTTCGTGTTTGGCCCGGCGTTTGCCATGGCTAAGACGCCGGGGCCCGTGAATGGGATTTTGAAGTTTTCGTCCGGGAAGTTTCTTCCGTAAATGCTGTATCCTCCCGTACCGTTGGCGCGTTCAAAGTCGCCGCCTTGGAGCATAAAGTTCGGTATCACGCGATGGAAAATCGAGTTTTGGTAGCCGAAACCTTTCGAGTTGGCGCACAACTCGCGAAAGTTTGCCACTGTGCGCGGAACCTCTTCGCCGAATAACCCGATGACGATTCTACCCGCGTTTTCTCCGCCGATGGAGACGTCAAAATACACCTTATCGGTAACCTTGTATTCGCAAAGGTTCGGAAACGCCTGCGCGACGTCTTTCGAGAACCCGTTGCAACTGTTCGGAGAAGAACCAGACGCAGTAGCACCAGTATTCACCATCATATCTTCCTCGTCGGCTCTGGCCTCTCTATCGCTTTCGAACAAACTCCTCCCTAAAGTCATCGTCGTGGCAGTCATCATCATCATCTTCCGTCGGCTGTTATTATTACTGCCGCTGCTGCTGCTCGCGACGATGTCATCCTCCTCCGATACAAACCACCCGTTGTCCTCGTTGTCTCCATTTTTCGCCTCGACGACGAAAACGTTCCCCCGCGCCGTTCTCTTCTTCCCCAAACGAGAAGAAGAAGAAGAAGAAGAAGAAGAAGATACTTTCAACGATTTTGGGTGACGCGTTTTTAATAACGAAGAACTATTATTCCTCGCGCTGCTCGTCGTAAAAGAGCAGTTTTGGTGCGTCATCGTCGTCGTCGTCATCATCATCATCGTGAATATATATATATATATATATAAGAGCGTGGTATTCCCTCGTTTCTCTCTCTCTCTCCCTTTTTGGAGAAGAATTTGCTCTTTTTTCTCTTTCCATTTCCCCCAAGAATTCCCCACACGCTTCTCTCTCTCTCTCTCTCTGCTATTGCAACATAAAGAGAGAGATGTTTCAAACGACGACGACGACGCGAAGCTTCTTTTTTTCTTCCTCCTCCTCCTCCTCCTCCTCTTCTTTCTCGACCTCGAGAAGAAACAGAAACAGAAACAGAAGCTTTGTCGTTCGAGTCGCGTTCGATGACGACGACGGTGGGAAAAAACGAATCGAACGCGAAGGATTAGAGCGGAGAGAACCGCGCAAACGAGGTCCGCGCAGGACGATTCAGCAGGTGGTGTCGACTCCCGCTGCGGGTGCTGCTGCTCCTTCTGATCCTTCGAGAAAAGAAGGTGAAGAAGCCGCTGCCGCTGAAGCGAAAGGAAGCGAGAAGAAGATAAAGAGGACAAAGAAGAAAACGTCGTCGTCGTTGACCGATCGATGGATGAAAGATCCACTCTCGGCGCTGATTTCAATCCCGCGAATCGCGCTCGGCGCGACGACGGAATTGGTCGTCGAGAAAGGTGGGAACCCAAGCGACGCGTTGAACGCGCTCGCGGCGAACGCGCCGCGCGTTTTTTCTTCCTCCGTTGGTGCTCTCAGTGGTGGTGGTGATGGGAAGGAACAAGTCGCGCTGATGAGAGACTTGGAAGCGGAGTTGGAAAGGTTGGAGAGGAAAGGTGCGAAAGCGGCGAAACCGGTGCGAGAAGCGCTGGTGAAACCGAATTTGGACGCGGAGACGTACGAGAGGTATTTCGCGACGCGAGACGGCGACGAGGAGGAAGGAGAGGAGAAGACGGGGGACGACGAGGACGAGGACGAGGACGAAGGAGACGAAGGATTTTACGACGCGAGTAACGACACGGGGACCGACGAAGAGGTGGCGAAAGCGGCAAGCGATGTTGCCGATGCTTTGAGTGGGATGGATTTAGCGGATTTGTACTCGTCGTCGACGACGACGACGGAGAAGGAGAAGGAGGAGGAGGAGAACGGCGCAACGAGAGAAAGACTATCGCTGAACGTGATTGCGGAAAGCGTATCGAGAAAGGCGGAGATGGACGGCGTTTCGCCAGAAGCGGTGGAATACACCATCGAGGAGAACCTATCGAACGTCGTGATGGAAACGGCGACGGTATCTGCGACGAGACGAAGAGCGGTGTCGAGCACGACAACAACACCTACGTCGACGACTGAAATTTCAAACAAGTATTATTCCTCTGCAACAACGACTAGTAGTAGTAGTAGTAATAGTAGCAATAGCAGCAGCGCGGCAAAAGAAGAGGAAAAAGAAACTACAGCAGCGAGCGATAACAGTTACGTGCAAAAATTTAATGGTAAATGGAAAAGGGACGATCAGCTGGACGAATCGAAACTGATGGATTTATTCGAGATGAATAACATATTCCGAGCGGCGAATTCGGCGTTGACGCAATTGGACGTGGGCGCATCTGCATCTCAATTTTCGCTCAAAGCTTCTTACGGAATCATCAGCGTAAACGAATCGTACTCTTACGACCAAGAAGTGCGCCAAAACAGACGGGACGCGAGAAGCGGTGCTCAATATGGACGTGTGACTTTAGACTCCCAATCAGAATCGATAACGCTCAAATCTCGATGGACCGCACCTCTCGAAGGAAACATGACGGAAACGTTTGTGATTGAAAACAACCGTCTCTTGAGGAAAGCTGAAGTGGCCCTTCTCGACTCGAACAAAACCTGGGAAGGCGTGTACGAATACAAGCGCGTGTAATATATTTAAATCAGTATATGCGCATCAGCTAAACTCTATATTTCTTAAAGCAATTTTAAACCTAGGGAAGATCTCTTTCTCTCTCTACTAACGACTCTAAACTAACGGCAATCCCGGACAAACATATGCTTTCTCCGGACACTCCACGCGTACTATGACATCCACGCAAAACAAAGTCTCCACCCCTTTCCCATCCTTCAACTCGTACCGATATCTGTACTTCCCGCTCGGCGTGTACCACGGCACTTTCGCGCGTCGTCCTGACATCGTTTGTCTCCCGTGACCACCAATCGGGCAGTCCTCCGTCCACTCGCACAAGGGAACGATTTCTTTTATCCCTTGACTCACTTCTTCTCCTCTTTCTCCTTCCTCGTTGTTGTTGTTGTTGTCATCGTCGTCGTCGGAATCAATCTTACTAAACCAACTCTGCCGGACCATCTTCCCGGATTTATACTCGACGTCGCTCTCTATCGTAAACTTCGTCGCCCCGGAATGCCCGGTCCGGCCGGCAAACGAACCTGGACTCGCCACCGCGTTCAAGACGTTGATTTTTGAGCGCGTTTGATTGCACAATTGGAAAGATGAATCCCACGACTCGTGTTTGTGCTCTTTGTTCTCCCACGCGAGTTTCGGCTTCTCCGGGTCCGCTTTCGCGGTTCGCGGCGATTCTGCGAAGAACAACGCGCAGAAGAGGAAAAAGACGAGGAGAGGGAAAGGAGGAGCGCGTCGATGTCCTCGTCGCGAATTGCGCATGGTGGGATGCGCGCTTTTGCGCGTTTTTTTCGTGTGTGTGTGTGTGTGCGTACGGAAGAGCGTGCGTGTTTCTTTGAAGAGATTTATACAAAACAAAACAGATTTTATTACACAAAAGCAACAAGCCAACAACCCGCGGGCGCGAATCGTCGACGTCGAAATTCACTCAAATCACAACGCGACGGCTTCAAGATCAAACAAAGAGGAGCCGACGATTTTACACTTCCTCATCTGTCCGGGTTCTATTTTTTGTCCTTCTTCTTCTTCCGAAATGAACACGACTGGATCGATATCCGGCGCTTCTAAACTGGTTCTGCCGACCCAGGCGTCCATGTCTTCGTCAAAGTTGTCGATGAGGACGTCCAAGGTTTGGCCGACGCGTGATTGTGCAAAGTTTTCGGAGATTTCTTGCTGTTGAGCGACCAGTTGGTCGCGGCGTAAGGCACGGAGGTCGTCTGGGACTTGGTCCGGGTATTCCGCCGCCGGCGTTCCGTCTTCTTCGGAGTAGGCAAACGCGCCTAATCGTTCGAATTTGAACTCGCGGCAAAATCTCATCAGCTCTTCGTGTTCTTCCTCAGTTTCGCCGGGGAATCCAGATATGAACGTCGTGCGTAAAGCTAGGCCAGGAATTCGATCTCGAAGTTTATATAATAAGTCTTCCGCGTGTTGGCGAGGCGGTCGGTTCATTCTCAGCAAACTCAAATTGGTGATGTGTTGAAGAGGAATGTCGATGTATTTACACACCTGCGGAACGTCGGCGATGGCGGTGATTAACTCGTCCGAGAAGTAACTCGGATACGCGTATAAAATTCGAATCCACTCGATGCCGTCGACTTCCGCTAGCGTTTCCAAGAGCTCGGCTAACCCCCGACCGTCTTGCGCTCGCAAATCCATCCCCCACTGGTTGGTATCTTCCGCGATTAAACACAACTCTTTCGCGCCGAGTTGGCCCAACGCTTTCGCCTCGTCTACAATGGGTTCAAATTTTTTCGATCGAAATTTACCTCTAAACGACGGAATCGCGCAAAACGTGCACTTGTGATCGCACCCTTCGGCGACTCGTAAATACGCCGAGTGTTTCGGCGTAATCCGCACCCGATCAATCTCCGAACGAAACGGCGGCGAGTTTCCACCGACCAAAGTTTTCTTTTTCGGTAACACCAAATCATCGTTCGTGATTACATTTTTACTCGTGCCGCTCGTGCTGGCCGCTGAACTGCCGCTTCTGTTTTGCGATGCGGGATCGAACGGACTCACGATGGCGCCGCCGCCGCGAGATTCCCGCAAACTCTCCTCCACAAGACTCGGCAACATCCCGTAATTCTCAAACCCGACGATCAAATCCGCCTCTGGTAATTCCTTCTGCAAATCCTCTCCGTACCTCTGCGCCAAGCACCCGGTGACGACAATCTTCTTCTTCCCGCCGCTCAGTTTCGACGCCTCCAAAATCGCCTCCACCGATTCGCTCTTCGCGTCGTCGATAAACCCGCACGAGTTTATGATGATCGCGTCCGCGTCCTCGTGATTCTCCGTGATGTCGTACCCGTTCTTCGCCATGTCCCCGAGCATGACCTCCGCATCGACGACGTTTTTCGGGCACCCGAGACCTACCAAAGATACTTTCAAGTTCTTCTTTTCGCCGGTCGGAGAAGACGTGGAGGTGACGGCGGCTTCGGGATTCTCCGAGTTGAAAATCGCTCGGTTTCTTTGCAAGTTGCCGCTGCTTTTCTTCACCGGCGCTTTCTTCGAAGAAGAAGAAGAAGAAGAAGACGTCTTCTTCTTCTGCTGCTGCTGGCACGTGGTCGCGATCGCGACGACTCTAATGCTCGCCGTCGCTCTCATTTTGTTTTCCTGCGTTCTGTGTATAATAAACAAACACGTGTGCGCTTTTTTTGTGCATCAGAATTGGATAAACAAAGAGGTCAAATTTTGACATTTTGAGGGACGTGAATTTTCCTCCTCTTTTTCTTTTTTCGAGGCCAAAAAAAAGACGTTTCTTCACACAAAAAACACACACGTCTTTGGCAAAAGTTTCTCTCTCTCTCTCTCTCTATTTATCTCTGGGACCGCGCGCGCGCTCGTCGCACGGGAGGAGAAGACGAAGAAGAGAGAGGAAGTCTTCTTTTTCGTCGTCGTCGTCGTCGTCGTCGTCGTCCGAGGCATCGTTGATGAAGTGTAAGATTATTTTAACTGTTTTTTTCTTCTTTCTGAAAATACTCGCGTGCGTGGCGCTTTTCTAAAATATAGAGCGAGTTTGATGATGATGATGTTTTCTTCGGCGGCTTTGGCGGCGGCGATGCGGAAGAATTTCATCGTGAAAGCGAGGAATCGGAGATTTTGGTTTCTCGTGGAAACGTGCGTTCCGATATTCTTCGTCGCTCTGATGGTCGTTCCTTCGCTCCTGATCGAAGAGAAGAGGGTGGAGTCGCAATTTTTTATATCGAGACCAGTCGCGGACGTGGCTTGGGCGTTAGCGAGAGGATTTGAAAGCATGGATGGGGGTAAATACAGAATTGCGTATTCGCCGAGCGAGAACGAGGAGGTTCGACGAGTCGCGAAGCTTGCGGCGCGGCGATTGGTTTGTCAGAATCGACCGATTACGTTCGGCGCGGTGGTATCGGTGAACGCGAAATACGCTTTGAAATCGAACAGTCCCGAGGAAGGAATGAGCGCGATACCGACACTGATCGAGGACATTAATAATTTGACGAGATCGACAAAGACTGCAACTATAGAGGATGTTTTGAGAGACGTCATTCCGAAGACTTTTGCTGAACGGGAGGATGGGAAAGACGTGCCGTTTCTCGCGTGCGACGACGCCTCGGCGGATGCGCTTTTGTTTCCCGTATCGTCCGCTCAGAAAGCGGAGGTTTTAGCGATGAATCCAGAGAATAAGATATTGATGGTTGTGAACTTGATTATGGATGATGGTAAAGATGTGCGCTACGAGATTCGAGCGAACCAAACATCCGGCATTGCCTCTGGGAAGACGATAGTGTCTGGAGCCTCGAGCGCCAGAGATGATCCAAATTCTCCGTTCTCGCATCCGTTTCAAAAGTGGGTCAATGGCGTCAATTACGAGTGGACGAAATATTACGCGTACGCGAACGTACAGAGTGCGTTTAACCGCGCATTTTTTTACTATTTTGCAGAAAAAGAAGGAATTTCGAATGCTACTGGTACCATCCACAACCTCACGTCAATTAACATCAAAGCCTCTGCGTTTCCGGAGCACGATACCAACATCGCCGCGACAATCTCGAGCGCCTTCTTTTCATTAGCGTTCGTATTCGCCTTTGCCGTTCCACTTTCAAGCATCGCAAAGTCTACTGCATATGAAAGTGTGAATAATCTTCGTTTACATCAAGAGTTACTCGGGTGCTCTAAAGCTACGTATTGGTTGTCTTGGTTTATCGCGCATTACGCGCCATTGTTCTTGGTTTCGGGCATAATTTCTTTGGTCGGCAAACGAGCATTCATATCAGTCGATGCGTCTATAGTGTTCGGATTTTTCATCCTTTGGTCTGCACAACTCGTGGCTTACTCACTGTTTGTCTCCGCCTCGGTTGGATATTTGTTAAATAAACTCGCAAGAGAGGAGGAGAGGCCCAAGTCGAACACCGGCTCCTCGACGGCGTCCGTTGCGTCTCTGGTGAGCGTGTTCATCTACGTCGTCACGTGGTCTGCGGGAGTGACAGCGACGAGTAAGCGTTCAGATGGTAGTGTCAGTTGGTTGTATGCATGTTTTCTCTCTCCAGCCAGCGCATTACACGTTTTTGGTGAAATTGTGAGCGCGTGTGAGAGACACGGGAGCTCGATGTCGTGGGAGACGTTTGCTGACGACGACATGTACCACGATGTCACCGTGAGAGGCGTCTATCTCATGGTTCTCATAAATTGGTTGGTATTTTTAATACTCTTACACGTTTTTTTCATACGTGGAGGGTGTCAAAATGTGAGATCAAAATACGTTCTGAGCAATAACACTGTAACTGACGATGCCATTCGAGCAACGAATATGTCTAAACGCGTTCTACAAAACGTCAATTTTCGAGCAAAGAAATCTAGCGTCACTGCGCTTCTCGGACATAATGGCGCCGGGAAAACTACGCTGATAAATATGTTAGTTGGTCTTGAATCTATAGACGAGCAGACGAAAATTGAAGCGTCCGGTGAAGTTGGTTTTTGCCCGCAGTTTGACTTTTTATGGCCGCAGCTCACCGTTCGCGAACACTTGCAGTTGCGGTTGGCATTTTCCTCGAGAAGTCGGATTTCGAAGAGAAATGACGAGGACGAGGACGAAGAGGATACCTCTTCGCGTGAACCAGCTCTCATTCAAGAGCTCGCGTCCAAACTCGCCATCTCGAATAAGCTCGACGAACAAATCTCGACGCTTTCTGGCGGACAAAAACGGAAAGTATCGCTTTTATTATCGCTTTTGAATTCGTCGATTGCTATTCTCGACGAACCGACAGCGTCGATAGATCCAGTGTCGAAACGTTTGGCTTGGAAATTAATTGCAGATTTCACAAAATCAGATTCGCGGAATAGCGTTGTTTTAGCCACACACCATATGGACGAAGTCGAGGCGTTAGCGGACGATTTGGTCATCTTGCACAACGGCCGATCAGTGATTGAAACCGTATCCGTGGAAGAGATGAAAGAACTACACGGCACCAGCGGAGATGAATCATCGCTAGAGGAGGCATTTTTGAACTTCATCGCCAAAGCTAAAGAGAAGGAGAGAGGCGACAACGATGATATAGTCGTATCCGTGGAAAACGCAGAAGTGGCGGGAAACGGCGAAGATATCGACGGGATGGAAGCTGACGAGAAGACTACGAACACGAGAATAGTTTTACGACAAGTTCGAGCACTTTTACGCTCGCGATATTTAGTCTGGAAGCGTCAGCCGCTGTTTGCACTCTTCAGCATCGTAGGATGCGCAATATTTTTCATCATCGGTCTTTCGTTGGCAAAATCTGGGTCGTCATCGTCAAATGCTTCATCCGCATTGCTTTCGAGCGAGTACGCCGAAGAGATGACACCGTCAACGTTTCTCGGAAAGAGCAAACCTTTGTTTACCATGTCTGAATCGTCTCGTCCGTCACATCGGCGTCAGATTTCATCACTCCCGATGTCATTTTATGCGTCTGTTCGAACGACACCACGCTCGATTACAAAACAATACGCATGTGAAAGAAACGCTTTCCTCTTACCCGTGTGCAGAAATATTTCAGCGTGTTCGGAAAACTTCGACTGCACGAGTAAAATGAACATCGAAAGCACCATCGATTACGACGTGATGAAACAGGCTAATTTTATCGCGACGCGATCGTGCGGATCGCAAAAATTTTCATCTCCGTGCACGTTTTACCATCTCGAACCGAGGACGAATACGATGACCATTGCCGCCTCGCCAACCGCCTACCACGCGATCCCATCAGCGCTGGGCCTACTCGACGAGGCTATGTTTGCAAACGCTTTCAGAGAGAAAGGTCTGACCTTGACAGCAATCAACGCACCGTTGCCTTTGAGTGAAAAAGAACATGCGTCCTCGAATGCGTTCTCACAGCAATCCATGTCCTCTACGTTCGTAGCGATGTGCGCGGTTCTTGGATTGAGCATAGCGTCCGCTATGCTCACACCAACGCTCGTTCGAGAGAGGACTTTGGGATTTAAGCATGCGCTTTTATGCGCAGGTCTGTCGAGTAAAGTCTATTGGCTCGGAACTTTGACTTTTGATTTGATTACGAAGATATTTCCGGCTTTGCTACTCTCGTTTATCATGTGCCTCGCTTTACGCGAAGACGAAGTAGACGTATCTTCAATAAGATACGCAGAAACGTTACTGCTGGCATCCATCGCGTTTGCATTTCAAGCGACGCCGATTGCATACCTTTCCTCTTTGTATTTCGCCGAGGACGTGTCTTCTTTCGCAACGCAAGCCGCCGGTTCTTTCTCCGTTGCGGTTTTATCTTTCATCGCCGCTGTCGTGTTGGACGGTCTCGCGTTAGCCGGAGAAGATGTTTCCGAGGTATGGAATGTTGTTTCGATTCTCTTTTGCGCTTCGCCGCAGTACAGTTTCGCTCGCATGTTTTACAATCTATCTCGACGAGAACATGCCATCGCTCGTTTCGAGGAAAATAGCGAAGGAGAAGAAAAAGAAGGCCTCGGCTTCTCGATAGTGCTTACGGATACAAAAACGTTCCTGGAATGGGAAAATAGCGGTAGAGAGTTAATACTGATGTTCGCTTTTGGTCTCTTCTATTGGTTCGCTTTCGTTGCGTTGGAATGGCGAGCAGCGAAACGCATCAAAAACACTTTTGAAAAAGATACCAGAGAAGATGAGTGTGATGCGAACGACGGAGCGTTGACCGTGATGAAATTAAAAAAGCAATATCGCAAAGACCAAGCGCCTTCGGTCGATTCTATATCGTTCAAGGTTTCTGCAAAAGAGGCGTTCGCATTGTGTGGCATAAACGGAGCCGGCAAGACAACCTCGTTCGCTATGCTTTCTGGCTTACTACCTAAAACAAACGGTCGCGTGCATTGGGCGAGTGCGAACACGTCTTTCGGCTATTGCGCTCAAACAAACGGCGTGGAAGATTTTCTCACGCCACTCGAGCACCTCGATTTGTTCGCTTCTGTTGTCACGTCCGCAACAAGTTCTTCTTCAACTTCTTCTGTTTGGTGTGAACGCTTTCAATCGCTGCAAAAGCACAAAACCGTTCTCGCAAAAAATTTGAGCGGCGGCGCCAAGCGAGAACTGTGCGTAGCGATAGCCCTTTCCGTCGCCGAAGCTTCGAAACAAACGAGCTCACCATCGCATCAGTATCCGTCGTTAGTTTTATTAGACGAACCTACTGCGGGCGTAGATCCGTACGCGAAAACGAAACTTTGGAAAGCTGTCGAAACTGTCATGAGATCTGGTCTAGGCGCCGCTGTCGTCATCACTTCCCACGACATCTTCGAGTCCGAAAAAGTCTGCGCCTCGGTCGGATTACTCCGTAATGGCAAGTTTCTTCTCTGCGGCAATACCTCTGACATCAAAAAAGAGTTTTCCAACGACGCGCTTTCGTTGTCATCGCTAGAGGACGTCTTTATTGCCGTCGTCGAACGGGAGGAAGCGTTAGAATGTCTTTCTCAATCGTGAACGCGCGTAACATTTTACCACCATCGCAACGCGTTCTTCGCGCCGAGACCGTCTCGCCTCGAATTCATATCTTGCGCGACGCCTTCGCACCCATCTTCCGCGCTGAGCCAAAATCCACCGACGTTGTCAGAGTGCAAATAAAATCTATGATGTAACGTGTATGCCTCCGGCCCGTACTTTGCCTTGAAATTCGCTACGCCTTCGCTCTCCAACGCGTCCCCGTCTCTCCATCGTCTCTGTTGATCAGACAGCCAACCGCTGTACTCTTCGATTTCTTGTTTCGTCCATCCTTCCTCGTCGTCTTCGTTGGCTAACGATAACTGAATCATCATCCCGGATTTCTCTCCAAACGTGGAGACTCTTCTCACTTCTCTCCCGTGGAAGAGCGAAACGTTATCCGCGTGAGCGCTCTGCTCGTACCCATCCATCATGTACATTCTCCCGACGTTCGATTCTTGGACGATGACATTCTCTCCGCCTTCGTCCGAGGCCATCTTTTCTAATCTCTCTCTCAACTTTCTCGTGAAGCTCAATCCGAACCGCATCCCACCGCAAAAGTTGAACGTCGTCGACGGATGCGATTCGCAATCCAACAAGAACCGGGCGTAATTTTTGCCGTAACGCTCATCTCTTTCTTGGGGATTGCACAGGAAAGACGGCATCGGATCCACCTGTTGCTGCATCGCGGAAGGAACGAGGTTTTTCTTGTTGATGTCGCTTCGTGCGCTTCTTCTTCTGATTGTGCTTCGCGCGAGAGTCGCGGGTAAACGGAGACGGGGGGTGATTTCCATGATTTTTTCGTATCTAAAAGTGATGAAAACACGTGGAAAACGTCAAAAATAAGCGGAAAAATCCCACACAAACAGCGCGCGAGGCGACAAAACGCGACGAACCAGAGGAGAAGCGAATATTCGCAATCATCTCTATCGCGCGCGCTCGAATAAACCCGAAATGGACGTGGAAAAACTTCGCGAGAAGTTGGGCGAGAAGAGCGCCGCTCGCACCGGTGGGAAAGGCTCCGTCCGACGCAAGAAGACAAAAAACGCGACGACGACGACGACGACGACAACCTCTTCTTCTTCTTCTTCTTCGCGGTGGCGGCGGCGGAGTGCGGCCGAGCAGAAGAGAGCGGAGGAGAAAATAAAAGCGACTTTAAAACTTTCGCACCCGTGGAAAACGATCGAGGACGCGGAAGAGGTGAACGTGTACATCGAAACGGAAAATAAGACGAAAGTGATCTCCTTTGCGAGCGAAGAGGCGAGGAAAGTGTGGCCGCTCGCCGTGCGGCGTCGAGTAGAAGAAGACCAAGAGCAAGAACAGGAACATCGAAAGGACACGAAGAGGAACAAGAAGAAACCTCCTCCCGCGCCGCTATTGCGAGTTATCGCGAGTAAACTCGAACAGAAGCACAAGACAAAGCCGCGAGAACCGCCGATACACCCGGTGTTCGTTGTCTCCGGGAAACCGGTCGTGAACGAGTACGATTTAGATCTGCTCAGAAGAAGAAGAGCGCGAGAAGAACGAGACGAATTAGAAGAAGCGCTTTATTGAACAAACGCGCTCATCCCTTAAACCCAGAAACACACCTCCTCCATTTAATCTCTCTGTGCTATCTCTCAGAGAGCTCGCTATATCATATCTTCGTTCTTTCTCCTTATTGAGTGAGCTTTTTTAACTTTTTTTGATTTCGGCGGCCGCTTGATGCGTTCTTCGTGTATTTTTTCACTCTCGAGCTTTTTGACTCCCCAGAGCCCCCAGAGCGAGCAAATTTTCTCTACTTTTTAACGCACACGTTATCAACACACACACAAACACCACTACAAAAAAAAAATGTTTTCTTTGACTTCCACCGTCGCTTCCGCGAAGCTCACCTCCAAGGTACGAACCGTTGAGCCTATTTTACGCACGCGTTCGCGGTTCGCGTGTGCGTCTTCGACGACGCTTTCCGAGATTTTTTTGTTTTGTTTTTTAATCGCAGCGCTTAAAAATTGGGAGAAAAAGTGGCTGAGATTGCACGAGAGACCGGATGATTTGATGGAAATATAAAAGCGCGGGGCGACTTTGGCCTCTCTCTCTCTCCGCGAACGCGCGAACGCAGATTCGACGGGAAATTCGCGCGCGGAAATATTTTTTTCCTTCAATTTCTTCGGTGGTGCGCGCGTTTTACCCGCCGGAGCGACGAGAGAGAGAGAGAACCGCGCGCGCGCGCCGAGGTGGAGGAGAGAGGCCAAGAGCGCAGTTTTGAATTTGCACAGTCACCACCATTTTTTTTCTCGTTATCTTTCTCTTTCGGATCATCGCGCTTCTTTTTCACGTCTGCGATTGACACGCACTGACTCTCTTCGTCTCTCTTTTACAATCGCACTTTTGAAACGCAACAGGTTAACTTCAAGACCTCCAGAGTTGCCACCAAGGCTCGCGCCGGCTTCTCCGTCAACGCCGCTGCGGTACGTTTTTTTCTCTCTCTCGAACTCTCTTTTGTTTTTTTTTCTTGGTTTTGGATAGAGTTCACGAAAGAAAGAGACGACCCACGAAAACAACCGAGACTGACGAACGCTCTTCTCTCTTCCCGTATTCTTTTTTCTTCTCGCACACGAACAGTCTTCCGACACTCTCGACAAGGTCAGAGGCATCATCTCCGAGCAGCTCGGCACCGACCTCGACGCCGTCGCCGCGGACTCCAAGTTTGTCGACTTGGGCGCCGATTCTTTGGACACTGTCGAAATCATGATGGCGTTGGAAGAGCAATTCGAAATCACGCTCGACGAAGAAGGGGCCGAGAAGATTGGCACCGTCCAAGAAGCTGCCGACATGATCCAAGCGCAAATCGACGCGTAAATTTATCTCTCAATTTGTTTTGATGATGATAAATTTAGCGAGAGAGAGAGAGAAGAGAGATTTAGAGAGAGAGAGAGAGAGAGAAAGCGAAGGGCGCGCTCGGGATTCGAAGCGCCGCGCTCGAGAGCGAAAAGAAAACCGTTCCTTCCTCTCTCCTTCACCGCTCTCTTCTCGCAACTTAGATTTATGGGAGGGGGAAATGTGCATAGCGAGCTCGCTCTTCTTCCGAGAGAGCGAGGTTGATGTGTATATATATATATAAATAGCATTTATATTTTCATTAAAAGAAAACTTTTCGCTCGAAGAGAAGTACTGAAAAAGAAGTCCACGTTTTTCTCGAATTTCTCCCCCCCACACAAAGAAATCCGCCTCGAACCTCTCGGAGCGCAGCACCCCGCTTTTCTTTCTTAAAATTCACACCCGACGAGCGCTTTTGTTTTTTGAGGAGAGAGAGAGAGAGAAGATATGTCTTCCTCGCCGAAATCCTCCGATTCCGCGCTCGAGCTGCTCTTCTCCCCGGACAAAACAAAAGGAAGAAAGCGCAAAATCCTCCTGAAGTCGATCGAAAAGACGTTCCAAATTTCACTCTCGTTTCTGGTCGCTTTGTTGTGTTTTTATGGGATATACCGCGCGATTGACGACACTCACCCGGACACGCTGGCGAGGATACCAAAGTTTGGTGATCATAATCATCATCACGATGGCGATAACGGGATGAATAATCGTGGTGGGGGGCGAATGAGCAGCGGCGGGTCGATGCGATTTAGTGGGAAAAGCAGCAGACTGGTGGACTCGCTGGCGAACGACCTGTCGAGAGCGAAGACGGCGTTGACGGACGCAAAAATACACGAACGTGCGATCGAGGAGGAGTTAATGGAGACGAGAGCGCGAGAACGATCGATATATCAGGAAGCGGAGACGTTGAAATCGAAATTGATTGGCGCGACGAGAGACCAAGTCGAGGACGTCGTGGAGGACGTGGACGAGTTGTTGAGAGATTGGGAATTTGAGTTGGGGGATCCGGTGGAAATGGAACACGCGAGTCCACCGCCGAGCGAGGCGATGATGGCGCACGAGGAGGCGAAGGTGGAAGGGATGGAAAAGAAGGTGAAGGTTGGGGAGAAGGCGTTGGAATTGGCCGCGGAGACGCAAAAACAGCAGCAGCAACAGAGTAAAATTGAGGTCGATAGTATTGCAAGCAGTAGCGATAGCAGCGGGACCAGTAGTAGTAGCAGTAGCAGCAGCAGTAGCAGTAGCCGCAGTAGCACCGGGAGCAGTAATGTTCATATCGATGATGATGCATCGTTAGGGACGTGCGAAGCGCACGAGCACACCGAATATTGGGGAGCTGTGGTTCTCAACGGCGACAGTCATCAAACCGAAGACGCCGGTAAGTGTTGCGACGCGTGCAGAAATCTCAACAGAGCTGGTGGGAACAGATGTAACGTGTGGGTGTACAATCCAAGCACGAAAGCGTGCTGGTTGAAGTTTGAGAAAAACGTCAAGGAGATGAAACCGGCGAACTCTGGGCCAGGCGTCCCATGGATTTCCGGGAAGTTTACGGACTTGACGGCGCCAAAACCGCCACAGCATCCGCCAGCGACCGGGAAAAGGTACGAAGATATTCCACGGTGCTTGCACGGTGTTATGACGTCTAGTGGGAACGCGTACATGAATTGGCAATCGAGAATCATGTATCAGACGTGGCAAAATCACGCTTCGCAACCTGGATCCATCATGAAAGCCTTCACGAGAGTGTTGCACAAAGGTCGCGACGATGAGTTGATGAACGAAATTCCAACCATGCGTTTTGAACCAGTTCAAGCGCACTGTGACACGTGGTGCGATTATCCTGTCGCCGATCGATCCGATGCCATCGCGCGATGGTCGCAAACCGCAGACTCAGAAAGGTGTTCGCACATCGTCATGCTCGAGACCGATCACGTCATCGTCAAATCGCCGCCAGAGTCCATCTTACTCCCACCTGGACAGGCGTACGGTTTTGAGTTCACGTACATCAACGTCAACCATCCGACGATGCGTTCGCACTTTTCCGAAGAGTATGGCGATAAATCTAAAGGTGTCATTCCTCGAACTGGAAATTCACCGACAGTAATCACAGCCCAGGATTTACGCAAAGTCGCCCCGAAATGGGCCGAGTTCGTCGGGCGCACGGAAGAACCGGAAAGCGTCAAGAAAGGCCTTGGATGGTTGCGTGATATGTACGCGTACGATCTCGCCGCGTTTGTTTCCGACGTCAAACACACCTTTTACGGCGCTGGCAAACCGGAATCCATCATGGCTCAACCTCCGGCAGACGAAGAACTCGGCGGCGCTTTCATCTTGCACTACACCTGGGGCCCGGAAATTTACGACGAAGACGGAACAACCATGCTTTGGAAATTCGACAAGCGCGCCTACGGTGGCGGTCAATACCAACGAGGTCCGTATAAACTCGTCAAACTCGAGGACCCCCCGCCGTGGAAAGAAGGCTTAAAATTGCAAACCTTCTTCCAACCTCGCGCGATATCCGAAAAGAAACACGCCTTGATCGCAATGTTGATCACCGAAATCAACGCCGCCATCGATAAATTACCGAGAGTGCCAAAAGGGCACGACTCTTTGGAAGAGGCACAGTTGTGGGCTTCCAATTAATAGTACTTTTAAAGCTTTAGTGTGTAATAGCATCGCGTAGCGGGAAAAGATTTTTTTTCAAGCATATCGTCAACAGCGACAACAAACTTTCACGTTTCACATCCTTCATATTTCAAAGACACCGCGCCGCACAAAGAAAGACAAAACCGCGAAAGCGGACGTTCGTCCAGACACGCGACAAAAATGTCTCGTCCACCGCCTCCTCCTTCCAATTACTTCGCCTCCGTTCCTCCTCAGAAGAGAAAAATCAGTCTTTTCTTCCTTCGCTCGGCGCTCTTCTTTTGCGTTTTCTTCTTCGCGTTGAACCAATTCGAGAAATCGAAACCTTTGGACTTGACGTCCGTGGCGGAAAAGGAGGAGACGAGTTTACCGGAGCAAATCATCGATGACGAAGGGGTATCGCACGCGTTATCGAGCACGGAAGTCGAAGACGGCAGCATCGAGTTTAATTTGAAAGATTCTATCGTCCCCTTGAATAGCGATAGTACGTTTTGCAACGGAGCGCCAGGCGCGTGGTTCGCGAGAGCAGAGACAAGCACGAAGAGGATGGTAAGGATGCGCGAAAGGATGGCGACGACGGCACAGAAAAGAGGCGGTGGTGCGGGCGCGAAAGTTTGGGACGCGGAAGCGAGTAAGTTTTGTTCATCTCCTCTCTTTGCGGCGGCGCGGAGACGACGGGTGTTGCTTGGATTTAGCAACGAGCAGTGCTCACGAACGTGTAGGAGCATAAAGAGAGATCACGCGGAGCTGTTGAGCGAAAGAAAGAGGCTTGCTCGAGAAGATTTGCTCGAGTGCTTGAGCTCGGATGGTGGGTGTAGGAAAGCGTTTTCGAGTAAAGAGAGGTGGGAAAATATGGCGAAATTCGCGTTTGAGTTACCCTCAGTCAAAATGTTGATGGACTACAAGCCGAAGTGTTTCACGGTGAGTAAAGCGAGGGTGTGTTCGAATATGAAAGGGAATAAAGAAACGCCGAACGGATGGAGCGAGAAATATTTCGATTACTTGAAACCGAGAAACGACGTAAAATACAGAGAACTAGGCACGTGCGCTATGGTCGGAAACTCACCGCACGTATACAAAGACGGCTTAACGGATGAAAATAGTAAAAGCATCGATAAACACGAAAACGTGTGGAGGTTTAATTTACGCAGTGGGTTAGCGAACGATACGAACGTTCACAAGAAGTATGGAGTTAAGAAACCGTTGGGAAAAAAGACGCAATTTAGAATGTTCAACAGCATACGAGGACGACAACTCTCCAGAGGTACGAACGTGGACGAGAAGATCCTTCGATCGAAGAGAAATTTACGTGAAGAGTGGTGGTTCTGGTATTCGAGCAGCACCGCTTATTTTCACAACATAAAAAAACGGTTTCAGTACGTCCAAACGAGAGTTTTAAGCCCCTCGAGTGTAAATTATATCGTGGATTGTTACATGCAAATGCGGAGAGATTTATTGGATATTGGAGCGCTCGGAGAGGAAGGAGATGCGAGTAACAAAAAATTCATGAAGTGTCCGACATCTTTATCCAGTGGAATTCACTTGGCGTTTATGAGTCCGCACTTGTGTTCGCAAATGGATATGTTTGGGATGTCTTACCACCCTAAGCAGGCGGCTAAGGCTGGCTACAGCGGCCACGCGTGGGCGGTGGACGTCCGCATGTTCCGACTGATGCACATCGTCGGTCTCGTAAACGTTTGCACGACGGATAAAAGCTTAGAATAATAGATTATGATTGAATACGTAGCGCATTAGCAGTACTTAGAAGTGCATAAAAGTCATTTTATTGATATATTATAGTAGTAGTGTACATATACATAAGTAGAGACATCCCTTTGCTCACTCCTCGCGAGCGCAAAATGTCTCTCTCTCTTGGCTAAAAATAATGAAGGGGCTACATAAACAAAATACGCAAAGCAGAGCTTACTGCAACAGAAAGAGAATCAAGATGACCAGTGCGGTAAAGACGGTGATTGCTAAACACACCATCTTATTCCTCGCGCTCTTTTGACTCTTATCTGCCTTTGTCAACTCCTTTTGCGCCTCTTTCGTTCTCATCGCCGTACTCACGATGTTCGCCTCGATATCATCAATCATGTTCCCTTGTTCGTTCACCAACACCGCTAAATCTTGGAAAATTTCATTCACTTCGCCGATTTGTTGCTGAATCTCCGCGATGCCTCTCTCTCGCTCCTCGATTAACTGGTCGTTAAATCGCATGTCGATTTCAACCGCAGTCATCTCCTTCTGTCCTTGGCTTTTATGTTCCATTAGCAACGGCGCGTGTTGTTGCCCCTCGTCCACCATTTGCGTGCCTTGGTAAAACTGCCCTCCTCGTTCACTACTCATGGCCACGGCGGCGGCGGCGGCGCTACTGTTATCGTTCCCTCCTGTCGCTCCGTACCCTTTCTTTTTACTCTTCCCTTGCGGCGAACCTCCAACGTTCTCCTTCTGCGGTAAAAATGTGCTCTCCCTCTCCGCGCACGCCCTCTGCGCTCTCTGAAAATCCTTCAAAGTCGCGTGTAAATCCTTCACCAACTTCTTGTGTCTTTCCGCTAAACTCTCCGCGTCGTCTTTGTCCGCTTCGTAGTCTTCGTTGTACTCTTGATCTTGCTCTTCGTGCACTAAGTCCGTCACCATTTTCGCCAATTTTTTTACCAAGACCGAACTCTCCTTCGCCATCGCGCCGATTTGCTCTCTCAGTTTGTGCAACTTCGCTCTCTGATCTTTCGTGTCCCGAGCGGTGCCGAGTTGGTCGACGAGTCGTTTGAACGTCGAGACGTTGGTTTGGAGTTGGAAAATGAGAGATTGGACGCGGTTCGATTGGTTGGAAATGTCTTCGCGCAAAGGCGAGAGACCACCGTCGTTGGTCAGGCGAGTGTAAGACATCTTTTAATCCTTTTGCGTGCGTTCGATGGTGCGTGCTCTTTTCTTCACAGAATCTATATATATATATATCTGGGTTCACGTGTGATGCTGATGTTCTTTTCTTTTGCGCGCGCGCTTTGTTTGAAGTACGTACAAATTGGAGAAGACGCTTCGAGCTTTTCTTCAAATTATTTAGGGTTTTTACATTCTTTCAAAATTTTAAAACTACAACGGCTGTCCCCCTCCTCCTCCTCCTCCTACCCCTCCGGCGACGCCTCTTCCAACCTCTTCCTCCTCTTCACCTCTTTCCTCTCCTTCCGTTTGCTCGTCTCCTTCGATGTTGGTGTCATCGTCTTCCATCTCCTCCTCGGTGGACACGAATCCGAGCTCTCGGCAGACGAACATTAAAAATTCTAAAACTTTCGTGAAGAAGTGCGAGAGGTTTTTCGTTTTGAACTCCATCTCTTCTTTGAACATTTCCTCGATTTTCTCGACCGGAAGGATACCGAAACTAACCGGAGTGTAATAACACGACGTGCTGACTTGGTCGGGGAATATGGACAGGTTGAGAGGATCTTCACCGGTGATGGCGTGAGTTTTCGGGTCCTCGCCGGCTTCGAGCGTGAACGCGAAACCGGTGAGGACGTGTTTGAACTCGTGTTTGTTGTTTCCATCTTCGCCAAATTTTCGCCAGCGAAGACCAGAGATGGACTCGAACTGCGCAGGACCAAAAGAATCTTTGGGGTCGGTCGAGGTGAGGGCGATTTTTAAATCGTCGCGGAGTTTTCGGTTGGCTTTTTGAATAGCGAGCATGTCCGAGCCTTTCTGGACGAGCTCTTCTTGCAGTTTGAAAATCTCAACCTTCATGTTCCCTTTTTCTTCGGCGAGTTCGTGCGTGCGACCGGCTTCTTTTTGGAAGAAATCTCGATCTCTTCGTAAATCTGAGATTAAAGTCTCCTGCGCCCTTTGTTTCTCCTTCATCGCCTCTTGCATCTTTGTCGCCGCCATGGCGACTTCGTCCACTTTCTTCTTTTTCAAATCGTCGTACTTTCTTTGCAAAGATTCGTACCGTTCTTGCAACATTAAATACTTTCGAGTCTCCGCTCTATCGAACGCTTGCTCCGTTTTCCGTTGCTGATGCTTGTTTCTGTCTAAAGCCATTTGCGCTTGTTGCATGCCTTGGTGATAATCGTCCTCGTCGTAGTTTTGGATTTTCCTCGGTCGGCCCGGGCCTCTCTTCCCGGGCGGCTGTTTCTTTACTTTTTGCGAGGAAGACGGACGACCTCTTTTTCTATCGTTTCCTTCGTCGTCGCTGCCTTGCGTGTTATATTTATTGAACGCTTCGCCGCCACCGTCGTTATAGTCGTCGGAATCGTACTCGTCCTCTTCGTCCGAGTAATATCGCTTGTGCTGTCCGCCCAACGCCTTCCGAGCGTTCCCGGCTGCCTCTTGCATGCTCTTATACTTGTTCGAATGGTCCGCTTTCCGCCACCCGACCGGTCGACCTCTCTTCTTTTTTACCGGTTGTTGTTGTTTATCCGTTGTTCCTGCTCCTGCTAATTCTTCTTTTTGTTTCTTCTGCGCGCTACCGTTTTGTTTCGTATTATTCGTATTCGGGGTGGGCAACTTCCCAGCCGAAGAAGGGGTGGATTTCTTCGAAGGCGTCGACGGATTTCTCGTTTGCTGCTTTTCGTCCATCGTGACCATCTTTTGCGTCGCCTGTGGTGTATTTTTTTATGCGAAGAACAACGTTTTATCAAAATCCGCGATTTGCGATAAAACTCCGCGCGGCGAATAGTAACGAGACAACACCAAGCGGCGACGACGACGACGAAGAAGAAGAAGAAGAAAGAGAAAGAGAACCCGCTCGATGAGACGGAGAGAGAGGGGGCGAGAGAAAAATTTTGAAATTTCGTTCCAACAACAAAAAAAAAAAGAAACACGCACCGTCCATCCGGGAACTTGATCCGTCCCCGCGTAGTCGATCCCGTCCGCGCACGCGCGCTTCGGTCGCCCTTCCCCCGCGACCATTTTTTTATTACGTTCTTCCGTTACTGTGTTTGTCTGTCTTTTTGTGTTTCTCTCTCTCTCTCAGAAGAAGAAGAAGAAGAAAACTCTTCTTTCTTTTTTTGGGGGAAAATTCAAGAGAAAAAAGTGGGAAAAACACTCCGGGACAAACGGACTAAAAAAACCAAAAAATTTTGCTTCGACTTAGGGTTTAGGGTTTATCTCTCTCTCTCTGAGATATTTCCACTCGTACCTGCTACTACTAAATCTTTTTAGAGTATTACCTCAAAACGCGCGACGCGCTCGCACGAATTACGCGACAGATAAAATAAGGAAGTGCGCGTTTTAACTTCTCGCTCTCGCTCTTCTTCCGGGAGAGAGAAGCTCTCTTTTATTATTTTCGTTCACGTTCGCTGGAAAAGAGAGAGAGAACTGGCTTTTTTTGTGAGCCGATCTGAAAGTAGTTAGGAATAAAAGAGGCGACTCGAATCATTTTCTCAACTCTCTCTCTCTCTCTCTCTCTCTCTCTCTCTCTCTCTCTCTCTCCGTCTCGTTTGAGAGAGCGAAGTGAGAGTGAAATAATACGGAAAAGAGAGCAGCAAAAATGTCGTACGGAAACGAGGGGACGAATTCGGACTCGTCGTACGAGCCGACGGCGAACGAGGAGGAGGATTCGGATTTGTACGGGCCGAGGAACGAGATGTTGAACAACAACAACAACAACTTTGTCCGGGAAGAAGAAGACGAAGAAGAAGATGCGTTAGGATATAACAGGTTTGGCCCCGTCGCCGGTGGTGGTCGGAGAGGTGGGAGAGGACACCGCGCACCGTTAGGGCAGGATACGAGTGATTCCGAAGAAGAGGCTGGATATCAGCACCGGCGACGACGCGGAGGGCACGCGCCGTCGAGCGAAGACGACGAGGAAGAACTTTCTCGAAGTGATAACGATACGCAAATGTCCGTGGATTCTGATACGGAGGGTGGAGTTGGGCTAGTTGATAATGCATACAATAAGGAGAACGCGAATACTCGTCGCCGCGCGAGAGAAACGAATAAGAACTACGTAGACTCGCAGTTGGCGAACGCCGCCGACGATGATGCAGAGAGAGCGCAAAGGAGGAGTCAGCGCTTACAACGAGGAAGAGGAGGAAGAGGTGATGCGAATGTACGGCAAGGTTGGCGCGTTTCTGGTCGTGGCAATGCTGGCTCTTCCCTTTCTTCTTCTTCTGAGGGTGAAGACGAAGGTGAAGAAATCGTACAAGCTCAGTTTGATCCGAACGTTTTCCCGTTGGAAGAATTCAACTCGGTTGTCTCGGCGCATAATTCGTATCGGCACATGCGAAACTACCAAGGGTATTATCCGACGAAGATGTTACCGTGCTTGAAATATATCAGCGCAAATTATTTGTGTTTGTATCAGTCGCGAGGAGATCCTACAAAAAGTCGACCCGAGGAGATGGACGCGTTTAGAAAATTTCTCTCGCAAGGTATAATCGTGGGTAATTTTCACACGGTGTTAGAAGAGCTGAAAGCTTCAGCGTGGCCACCCGACTCTTTATTGTTTCAATACAACTGCTTAGAAATGTGCTGCGAAGCTGCGGTTTTAGCCTCGCAAGCGTTAAATCTATTTTGCAACGAACGCATCTTGTCCGAGGCGTGCAGCGATAGAGGACAGGACAACGTTTTCAACATACCATACGAACCGAACGATGGTTCTGACTCCCTACGAACCGTTGGTCTAAGTGTCCACGATGGCGAGGATATAGAGGAACTAGCGCGCGTGTGTGAGATTGAAGAATTGACAGCCCTATTGAACGCATTAGCGTTAGGTATGAAATCGTCGTGCGCGTTTTACGAGAGATACAGGACGCACAAAGTTCCATCCTTTTCTGATTATAGATATGACAGTGAAACGGCATGGCAAGAGACCGAAGAAGGAAAAACGCACCACCACAAAGAGAGCATCGCGTTTCCAGTCAGGGTTGAAGTTCCGCTTGCCACGAAAGAACGAAGGCGAGCAGGGAGAGCAAAGGTGGACAAAGAGCACGAGAATGAGGTAGGAAAAGAAAACGCGATGACGAAAGAGATAGTCGTAAAATCGTGGCCAGCGCACGTCGTCGAAACCCTTGGCCAGCAAGGTGGTTGGATCTGGCTGTTGAGGCTTTTGAATGCTCGAGGTGCGGTGTTTGATAACCAGCGCAATGCATTCACGAGTCGTGAGATTGCTATAAATTTGATGCCGCCTCGCTTCATGGAGTCCGTGTGCGCGGCTTTGGCCGCAACGACTGATGTTTTGAACGATTTGAACGTCAAGATACTAGTTGATACGTTTTTATACTCCGCTACAAAGGTTACGGAGGCGTTGCATGCCTTGAAAATTGAAAGCGTAAATGAGAAAGCAAAGAAGTCCAAGAAAGACTCTTCAGCCGCTGAGAATAACAACAACAAGAACAACAGTGAGAACAGCGATGTAGCAAAGCGGCGAGAAGACGCGATAAAGTTTGCCTCTGTCCTATCGCACGCGTTCATATCCGCACAATTCCGCGATGGTGAAACGATTTCGACGCGATCAGTTGAGGGAAAGAATGTGTTTGTTGAGTTACAAAGAGCCATCATCGTCGCCTCGTTGGGCGTGTCCACGTTCGCCTCGCAACTCGCGGCTCTGAACGAAATCAAAATAGTACTAGATATGCCCGATGCGTTCATTGAAACTGGCATTGAATGGCTCGCAGAAAATGAAATTTTGGAGCACATTTTGCGTCCCACATATCTTCATCACAAGCAGTACGTCGAACATGTTCGCGACGTCTTGGCAAAGTTAGCTCAACATCAGAACGTCTTACAACGCGAACATCTCGAACTCATTTGGAACGTTGGCTTCACCGCGGACTCGCATCAAGATGTCAGCATAAACGTTTGTGATATGCTCGGTCAATTAGCACCGGTTTTATCCGACGAGCACTTAGATTTTATTTTAACTCGATTCAAAACCTTGGCTGTGAACGGAAGTTTGGACGGGAAGACGTTGGATACGCTGAAATCAATTATTACGAATCGAGTAGTTTCGGAAACCATTGCGAATACTATATTGGAAATTCTTTTCGAAGCCTCGTGTGCAAATGAGACGCGAGCGATCTTTTATCTCGGCGCAGAAGTGGATAAGGATGCCGATCCGGAATACGCATTTCTCTTTGCGTTTTACAAATTTACAGCGGACGAAGTTGCGTTTTACAAATTTGCAGGATACGATAATAAAGATGTAGCTGTCCTTGATAAATTGACTTGGATGGAAAAGCTCGTGACACACATTGCAGATTTCATAAGCGACGACGGCGGAATTAGCGGCAATATCAACAACAACAATAGCGCGGCGTCCGTTACGAATAGCGATCGATTAACGGTATCTGCTCGCCTTCTACAGAGTTTGTTTGATGAAAATACCGCGAGCGATCCCGATGATCTCACCCAGAGAGCTCTTGCATTACATAAAGCAAGAGACGTGACTGAAATGTGCGTGTCCGCGCTTGAACATTCGAAAGTAATGGATGGACAATATGCTGCGTCCACCGCTGTGCGTGATGACTTTGCGGGGGAAGATGCTCGAATTTTGCGATCGCAACGAAGAGTGGAGGAGACGGTGAAGTTTTTGCGCAACTTCTTGCAAGCCTCGGACAGATCTCTGCAGCTCAAAAGCGGAGTTGCGCTCAGTTTGTGGGACGCTCTGACCGACACGAAAGTTCAAGGAATAGATGCGAAGAGAAACGCCTGGATGACAAGTCTCGTTAACCACTGTTCACAGGATGCGATCACGGAAATTCTAGTCGAAAGATTGTTGAAGACGGACGTAGAAACGCACTGCGACGATAGTCTATGGGAGGTTTTTTACCCATTCTTTGTCGCGAACGCGATGCACAAAGAGTTAATCGTACCAATTGAAAGATTCAGAGGTGATGGTTTGATCAATTCAAGTAGTGAAGATTCGGATGATGGAATATACGATAACGTCGCACGAAAAGATCCAAAACAAGTTCCCAAACGCTTTCAGGAGAAAAGGCAATACCGCTTTGTGAACGAACCCACGGTGGAGGATAAAAATTCAGACTCAGAGAATGGATTGGCTTATTTTTTCGCAATCATCACCGAATGCCCGAATATTTCGAGCGCTTGTCTCAACACGGCGACGCTGAAGCTGATTCAGACGTATTTGAACTCGAACGCGGAAAAGGTGTTTCTTGAGATTTGTGCGAAGAAATTAACGAATACCTGTGGCGCGGACTTTCAAGGCATAGAAGCGCTGAATGGTAGGGAACGATTGAAATGCGCGAGGTTACTTCGCGTATTGGATGATGTTTTAGATCGCACACCATCAAGTGGTAGCAGTGGTAGCGATGGTACAAACTTGGAATCGATTATTCCGCACGGAAGATCGTTTCGAGGTGATCCGATTTCTATCACTATTTCGGTAGGTAACGCTGGGCAACGCTTTCGCGGAGGTGAGAACAATGCTCACATCATCTCAACACACTCGAACGAAACTGTGGAAGACTTTTTGAATAAGTTTGCGAACGATAATAATTTTGCGCCAAATTCTTTTAAAGCTATTTGTAACGGGAAAGTCTTGACGACGGAGACGATGGAGGGACGGACGTGCTTGCTTTCGGATTTGAAGCTCCCGAACGGGACGGGATGCGTCCAAATCATTCCTTCGACTTCAAAATTCCAAAATGATCGCAACAAAGACGCACAAGAGCTTGGCAATACCGAAGATCTTCCTAGAGTCATGTTATCGAAGCAGCCGATGATTTATGAAGTACTCTTCGCGTTGTCGCGATCGCAATCAGAGTTGACGACGACAACCAGTGACGCCGATGGGGGTGGGAGCGGGGTTTCGAAGATGGACGTCGACACCGCAGACCTCGAAGAGGAGTTTGAAACAGTGCGACGCGCCGCACGGAAATTGCTCTCTTCGCTTCCAACTGACAAATCTGTTTACGATGAAGTTCTCGGCGCTATCAATAGCAAAGATTCTGGCACCACGCTTGGAATTGTTTTGCACAGTACATTTAGGGGTTCCCTGGCGAAAGTCGCGTATGTTTTAGAAACCGTGGACGCATTGACAGATTCCATCTTTGCATCTGATGCAGCGAAAGAGCGAACCACAAGCTACGCGAGCTCGTTTGAAAATGTTGCGCCTGTTCTTTTAGATATTCTTGACGGTGCCTCCGGTGGGACGCAGACAACGGACGGTGGTAAAGATTCCGAGATCCGGCGTTGGATTTGCGCATCAGTGGTGAGATTGCTCAAACCATTCACTATGGATAATAACACCAGTATTGCGACGAAGAATTTAGTGGGAAAGAAGCTCGATTTGGTTGAACCTGTAAAATCAATGCACGTTAGCAATGACACTTCCTACGAGTGCACCATTGAAGGCGTGACACTTCCGAAAGATGTGCTTCGAGACTTTGCTGTCGCGGCAACCTCGAGGGTTTTGCGCTGTGCGGCTGTTTTTTCAAAATCAAATGTTCGATCTGAAATTCACATTGCATATGAATCGATTCAGTTAGCCATGCAATTTAACAAAATGGCGACGCTTAGATGTAGAGATGTGTCACAAGCTTCCGTTTTTGCGGAATTGCAACCGAAAGATGTCTTGGATGCGGTTTTTGGATCCATTTTTTGTGGTACTGCGGACCCCATCTTTCGGCAGGTGCTCATGAAGACATTCCTTTTCAACCAGACTGAATTTTATTCTATCGTTAACCGAAGTGGTGTGGACAAAAAGGGTGCTGATAAGGAAAACGACCAGAGCGATAATGATCGTGCGCAAGTTCCTCTATCTATCATCGTCGCCATTCAAGATCGACTCGATATTGCCGAAGAAAACTTGGAAGCGTCCTTGGAATACTTCAAAACGCGAAAGTTGTTTGCTTTACATATGCCTTCTAAAGAAAGTAACCCACGAATTCTACAGTTTCTAGAGAGCGCATTTAAGCGCGATGTGGAGTGGGTTATTCAACTCGCAATGGATCCTAGCAATGCGGCGGTGAACAACGTTTCGGAGACGATGCAAGCCTCAACGACATCGCGATTGGAAACGATGGCTTATTTTGCAGCGGCTGTGGAATCTATTAGCGTGGAAGACGCCATACGCTTGACAAAAGCGATACTTTTGCGCGGTTTATTTCCAGAACTAGAAACCGTGTGCAAAAGTCTGGGATGTGGTCGTTCGGATCCCGATCAGGAAATGATGGAAACTTTACTTTTGAGCCAAGATTCACTCAAGATGCTGGACGCGGGGAAACGGGAGTTGTCGACAAAGTTTACCGCACTCTTCGGAGATAAAGATCGACGCTCGCACGCGTTCTCGATATTGTCTTCCGTATGCAAAAAATCTAACGAGGCTTTATCCCTAACGCTTAGTTCTTTGTACAGATTACACCTGTTCGACCAAATGGACGAAGAGAACAGAGAGGCTTGCGATTTGTTGCAATTCGAAATGGAAGAGCTCGATGCACTGGAGAACATAGAATGGGACGTCGAACCAACCGCCGAAGTCAATCGCCAACTTAGCAGCCGAGGTCAACCCCTACCGCAAAATGTGAGCACAAAGATTGGACTCGTCAACGCGGGCGCGACGTGCTATATGAATGCATTGTTTCAGCAACTCTTCGCGCAACCAGGTATTCGCGATAAGATTTTAGCCATCGACGCGAGGGTTGCAGAGGAGGATCAATCCGAGAGTCTTTTTTATCAAACGCAGAAGATGTTTGCCATGCTGAAAGGGTCTTCAGTGCACACTTACTACGAGCCTAGCGAGCTATGGCACGCCTTCAAAGACTGGGATGGGGAGCCCGTTAACGTGAGAGAACATGAGGATGCCTACGTCTTCTTCACAAGGTTTCAGGAGCAAATAGATTCGCACTACGTCAAAGCGATGAAAGAGAAACTTAACATCACGAGCGATGTCGAGAAACAAATGAAAGAGGAAGGAAGAGAAGTGCCAAAGATCAAAGGTGCGATTGAGGAGGTTTTGGGCGGGAAGATGGTATCGCAAATTATCTGTAAAAACTGTCCAAAGCACCGAAGCGAACGCGAAGAAGATTTTTGTCAAATTCAGCTCGCTGTTGGCGGTAAGCATAAAGCGTGCGTCGATGATTCCATGTCGCTGTTAACTACTGGCGAGCTCATGGATGCCGATAACCAGTGGGAGTGTCCAGAATGCGGAAAGAAAGTCGATGCAACGAAGCGAACGTGCGTTCGCACGTTGCCAGACTCGCTCTGTTTGCACATTCAGCGACTCGAGTACGATTACGCCATGGATCAACGAAACAAAGTGAAGGATTATTACAGTTTTCCAAAAACGTTGGATATGTACCCATACACGGAAGCAGCGCTCGAAAAGGCTGATCAAGCCATGTTGGAGGCAGAAGAACTGCTCGTAGCCGGAGGAACAAACAACGACGGTGGACCGGTGCGACCGGGCACTCCTGGTAATCTTTTGAATCACCACCGGCACGCGTCGCGGAAGTCTATGCGTAATCTCAATACCCACAGCAACAACGGTGAATCAGGTGGAGGCGATGGAAATGAAAACGCCGAGGACGACGAGAAATTGGAATATAGACTTTCTGGCGTCATTGTCCATTCAGGTACTGCTTTTGCGGGGCACTATTACTCATTTATTCGCGATCGCGACGAGAAGACTGGTGAGCTCACCGGAGACGACGATGATCTCGGGACGTGGCGCCGGTACGACGATACTTCTGTCGAGCCTTACGATCCGAAATGTTTAGAAGATGACTGTTTTGGCGGCTCGTACGTACACAAAACAAACACCGCCGGCGAGGAGGCGCAAACGCTGTCGTATGAAAAACCAAACTCCGCGTACATTTTGTTTTACGAGAAGAAAAAGAAGAAGAGTAAGAAAGAATCACACGATTCGCACATGTCCGATGTCGCCGAAGTGAGTGCTGGGGTGGTTGGTTTGAATATGAATCCAGAGATGGCTTTGATGGTGGAGAAGGACAACCTCCAGGCGACGTATCGCGCAAATCTCTTCGAGAAGAGTTATTTCAACTTTGCGCTCGACCAATTGCGCACGGCTCTCAAGCTGCTCGTCCATTCTCCATCCGCTAATGCTACTGAGAAAAGCGGTGCTTCAGCTGCTATTGGAACCAGGAAGACGTCTCGCGTCTCGCAATCGGCTGTTCGAGCGAGCTCCTCTGATGCGGACGGCGACGGTCAGAAGCAACCAAAGGAGAACAAAAACGACGCAGAAACTACGGACCTTGGTGCGAAATGCGCGCGATTTGCCTTTCACTTCTATATCAGAGTGTACGCTCGTGCGAGCTTGCAGTTGCAAGAGGAAATGATAGAGTGGCAGAAAGGTTTATTGAAACTGGTGGCGTCTTCACCAACCGCTCGACTCGAATTCATGTGCATCGCCGACAAGTATAAAGTCGATACAATCGCCGCGCTCTCGCGCTGCAATCGCGAATTGATTCGCGAGTTACTCGTGAAAATGTTCACAAACTGTTTGAAATTAACGCTCGAATCCGAGAAATCGGCTTCCTTCGAACGGTTGCTGGAACAGAAGAAGAATCACGATTTTCAGTTGCCGCCTGATGCAGTCACAGAAGCGGAATGTCCGGAAGCTTTCGCCGCGTACGGTATGATTGATACGTACGCGTGCTTTTTCAGACAATACGCCGATACCGAATCTTCAATGCAAGAAGAAAAAGAAGAGTTGGAGAGCGAGAATAAGTTTAAACAACGCGTGAAGGTCCAATGGGAGAGGAGACGGAGCTTTTTTATTAATTCATGCAATGGAAAGCAAGTTTCGGCAGCGATATTTTATGCAATGATCACGTGTCAATCCGCGGCTAGAAAGAGCCGTCCGGGTAGCAGTGACCATGACGAAGGCGGAGATCAGTTGTTAGTTCACGTGTTGATTCACCACATGAACGTCGTTCCTGGATTAATTTGGAGGTACATTGGTGCGCGATTGAGCGAATCGCAGACCCAAGAAGTCTCAGCTGAGAAGACGATGCTCCTGAGACTTTTGCGCAGATTCTTGGAGGAATTACACTTTTGCGACAGCGGTGGTCCCCCTCCTTCGAGAAGTATAGAGACTTCTGGCGCTGAATCTCTCCAGGAAGGAGACGATTGTGCGAAAGCGTCGTTGGAAATTTCCGAAACCTTACTCAGCAACATCGAACCGTTTGCAGATGCTTTCGTTTTCGATAATGAAGAAACTGCTATTCAAATACTCGAACGAGCGCAGTGGAACAGCGCTGAGTTCACGAAGAAAGTCGTCGGCGAACTATTTCGCTTTTACACAATCTTTGTTGGCACAAACAGCGACGACAATAAGGCAAATTACCAGCGAACGAACAAAGCACTGTTTCGATTGATGGACATTGACGATGATTTGCGTGCGCAAAGAACGGCACTCATACTTGGATCTCCCGAGATGATCACCGAACAAGAAAGAAAGTCCGGTGAATACGATGGCACTTCTATTTTGAACCTGTTTCAGAACGATAGCTTAGTGATGATTAATTGGGACATCATAGTTCGAATGTTGCGAGCGTTTGAAGGCAAAAGCGGTAAGTATACCAGCGACGAGGACGATGCGGGAGACTTGGAGGTAATTTCAGATCCAGACCTAATCGTTGCGGAATACATAAACTCGGCGGTGAGAGGAATAGGCCTTTCGACTTGGAACGAGCAATTGACCAGGTTACACGACAAGTATGTCAAAGTTTCGCAGCCATTTGCGGATAATGTGAAAGCGCTGTTCAAATGTTTCAACGGCAAGGCGTAAGAGAGAGAGAGAGGAAGACTCAATATTAGAAACCACTGCATTCTTTTCTTAGTGAATATATTCTGTAGATACAAACATCAAACGAAGTTATTGTTGATATTATTTCATATAAGAATTGTTGTACAAAAGCTACTACATGGTAATCAATCAAGAAGACATTCTCTCTCTCTAAAACTAATTTCTTCGTCCCATGACGATTGCCCTACCGATTCTATTAATCCACTGCTCCTTCTCCTGCCTGCTCGGACAAATAAAATACATCACCCCACCATCTCTGAACACAATCTCGAACGAGTTCGCATCCCCGGTCACGTCCTCCGCTCCTTTCACAGAAACGCACTCACCGCTCGCCACGTCGATGACCCCTCTGCTCTTCGTCGTCATCGTCACCTGTTCGTCCAAAAACCAAAACAGCTTCCCTTCCTTCATCACGAACCACCGTCTCCTCCACGTCTTCACCACCTCGCCTTGTTTCTCCAGCCATCCGGTTTTCTCGTAAGGCGGCTGCCAATACTCCACGCCGTCAGTGATTACCCGAGGTTTCGCGAGCTGCGAGAGTTTTGCGCCCAGTCTCGAAAACATTTTTTTTCAATCGCTTTCCCAAACTACTTTAAAGCTACTACTTGTATTTTTACGCGTTGATGTGTCCCAACTTCCCTCTCCTTTGCCACTCTCGAATCTCCTCCTCCGTGAACTTCTCCACGTTCACGATCGTCCTCCCTTTCACTCGGTTCTTCGTAAACTTCACCTTACCGTCGACTAAGCTGTACAAGGTGTGATCGGTTCCAATCCCGCAGTTTTCTCCCGGGTGCCACTTCGTCCCTCGCTGTCTCGCGATGATGTTCCCGGGGCGCACCAGTTCCCCGCCGTACTTTTTTATGCCCAAAAACTTTGGGTTTGAGTCTCTCCCGTTCGAGGTGGACCCGCCGGCTTTCTTCGAGGCAAATCGTATCTGCTGCTGCTGCTGAAAAGAAGACGTCAAGGCGCACAAAACGTGCTCTGCCGCGTTATTGATCGAAAGTAACGACGACGACGACGACGCTCCCAACACTCCTCGTCCTCTTTTCTCGAGCGAGAAAGCGCGGAGCATCACCAAAATCAGTCCTTTTTTCTCTCTCCGTTTTGTGTCTTGTGGTGTCGTTTTCCCTGAAGAGAAAGAAAAGTCTTGTCAAAACGACTGAAACCCTAAACTTTCGAAAGTCCACAAAAACTGAAAAATATTCTCGTTACAAAAAGAAACACGCGATTCGCGCGCACACACGACACACACACACAAACACACACAAACAACGAAGAAAGATGCAAATTTTCGTGAAAACCTTGACTGGGAAAACGATCACCTTAGAGGTGGAGTCTTCGGACACCATCGATAACGTGAAAGCGAAGATCCAAGACAAAGAAGGTACGCGTTTTTTTTTTCCTTCGAATTCCTTCGGAACACGTCGTTTGAAAATTTTTCTCTCTCTGCGAGATCGCGCATCTCTCGGAGAGGGAGAAGAATTGGACGCGAAAAGCCTCTCGCGCGCGCGCGCAGAAAAAAGCTGGTCGGTCAGAAATGCGCTGTAGAGGGAGTCGTTCTTTTTGACCTATTTTTTATTGAAAACGCCGGTTCGGGGCGCTCGCTTTGCTTTCCGGGAAAGGGGAGATCTGAGATTCGAATTGATTTTGGGAGTCCAACGGTGCCTTCTCGGACCGAAAACTTTTCTCGGAAAGAGAGATTTTCTGGGCACCTTTTTCCCAAAGAACTTTGTCTTCTTCGCTTCTTTGGAGAGAGCGCGGGGGGTGGATTTTCTCTTCTTTCCTCTTTTCCTCCAAACCCGGAACTGTTTGGACTGGCACGAGCGCAGCGCCGTCGGATCTCTCTCTCTCTTTCTCTCTCTCGGCTTGAATATACGTTTCACATCTCGCGCATCGACTGACCGAACATTTTTCCTTCTCTTTTCGCGTCGAACAGGTATCCCGCCGGATCAGCAGCGATTGATTTTCGCCGGTAAGCAGTTAGAAGACGGAAGAACGTTGGCCGATTACAACATCCAGAAGGAGTCCACGTTGCACTTGGTGTTGCGTTTGAGAGGTGGGATGCAAATCTTCGTCAAGACTTTGACGGGTAAAACCATCACGTTGGAAGTCGAGTCTTCCGACACCATCGACAACGTCAAGGCGAAGATCCAAGACAAGGAAGGTATCCCGCCGGACCAGCAGCGATTGATTTTCGCCGGTAAGCAGTTAGAAGACGGAAGAACGTTGGCCGATTACAACATCCAGAAGGAGTCCACGTTGCACTTGGTGTTGCGTTTGAGAGGTGGGATGCAAATCTTCGTCAAGACTTTGACGGGTAAAACCATCACGTTGGAAGTCGAGTCTTCCGACACCATCGACAACGTCAAGGCGAAGATCCAAGACAAGGAAGGTATCCCGCCGGACCAGCAGCGATTGATTTTCGCCGGTAAGCAGTTAGAAGACGGAAGAACGTTGGCCGATTACAACATCCAGAAGGAGTCCACGTTGCACTTGGTGTTGCGTTTGAGAGGCGGCGAGCAATAAAAACACACGGTTGTTTTCCTTGGCACGCGCGCAGAGATTGTACTACTTTTCATCATAACATCCTTTCCATCCTTTTTTTAGAGAGACAAGCGGCTTGAAATAAAGCTTTGTAATAGAGAGACACTTTACTGTTTCGAGTATAATAAAAAAATGTGACCTGCATCTTCTTCAGCACACACTCCGAAATAACGAACTTCCTCATAACAAACTCACCTTTCGGCAAAAATAAAAGATGTCCTCTCGATGACCGCGAACGAGGAGAACGACGAGGACATCGTCCACCTCCTCTCCTCGGACGAGGAGCTCTTCCCGATTTCTGTCCGAGCCTGTCAGTTCTCCTCTTTTCTCTCGGTCGCGTTGCGACGAGTCGATGGAATAAACTTTGAGCACCGGGCAAACGCGCAGAAGAAGCAAATTCGCGTCCCGAACGTGCGCTCAAAAACGCTCTCGATTATCATCGAGTATTTAAACCATCGGCTTTCGATGAAAGAAAAGAAAGAGATGAAACTGAAACGGAAGTTACGGAGGAGAGAAGAAGGATTGACGAGCAGTAGTAGCTCGAACAGCGACGAAGAAGATTTGTCGGACGAAGAGTTTGAAGGTTTACGTCTAGCAGTCGGAGGAGCGAAAGCGAAGAGGAAAGAAGAGAAACAAAATTTTCACGTGCCCGCGGAGGAGGCGATTAACGTGATGATGGCGTCGAATTTCTTGGGGTGTTGATTTCTTTTCCCATTACATGCCGTTCCATTTGGTGGAGGTGCCGTTGCTTTTCATCTTGTTCTGGATCTCTTGGGTGTTTGCGGAAATTCGCGCTACATCGACCAGTTCGGCTTCGCAAGTGACTAACAAAGTGTCGTCTTCCGCGTCGTAGATTTCTCCCGTAGTCACGATGCGGAGCTTATTGCTCGAAATTGATTTGATTTTGCACAGTATGCGACAGGTGCGGTGAAGAGGAAATGGCTTCTTCAAGTTAACTTTGAAATTTATCGTCGTCGCGGTTGGAGCGAATTCGCACTTGGCGATTTCTGCGGTGCATTCGTCCAATATGGTTTCAATCGACCCTCCGTGCGCGGTGGTGTATCCGTGTAAACAGATTGCCGCGCCATCACCGGCTCGGACCGCACCGTGTAACTCGCCGTGGTCGCACCCATTTTGAGGAAATTTATAAAAGTGCCTTACGTCCAATCCGGCTTTTGCGGCGGAATCGCCGCTGGCCCAGCACCCGGGCGCTACGACAAAGTCGTGCGGTCGCTCGCACGGCACGTGTTTCATGAACGGATGAAACGTAGGGTCCGTGCTCAGTTCTGTCAACAGCTTGTCGTTTGGCGGAAATAACCCGTGCGGTCGGTACGGAATCCCGGTGGCAAACGCCGCCTTGCGATAATCCTCCGGCGTTAAATCTAAAGTATTGTCAATAACCACTTGCGGCCTATTCTCCACCACAGATCTCTCATCTATCTTAATCTCCCTCGCACCTCCGGCTTGATTCGAAACCACTTTCCCGTTTTCCAACTTGTTTTCGTAATAGTCTCGAATGTCTCTTTCGGTCACGAATTTACTCGCGATCAAGTCTTCACTCAAAGGCTGAACGTTCTCGCGTTCCTCCTGGAGTATTTCGTTCAGAGAAACTTTCTTACTCGTCCACTCGTCCATGGCGTTTCCGTTCTCCGTGTTGCTCGTGAGTAGTTCGCCGAGAAAGGGTGCGCGCGGTGAATGTACAAAAAGGAAGTGAGATCAAAGAAGAAGAAAAAAAAAAAGAGTTACGACGTACTCGAAAATTCGTGCGTTTTTTCTGCTCCTTCGTTTCGTCTTCACTTTTCAAAAATAAGCGCGCGCGCGTCCACTCGAGAAGAAAAAAGCATAAAGCGCGCGGGGTTGTTTTTACTTCGATTTGCGAACGAGAAAACCACCATGGCGCCGGCGAAGAAGAAGAGCGCGACGACGAAGAACAAGAAGAAACCAACCCCCGCGTTGGAAACCGTCTGCTCGCACTTTTCAAAGTACGTCAAAACGAACGACGGTAAAGCGCTCGAGAAAGGTTTCGCGGCGCTGCTCGCGGTGTTAAAACGCGAAGGAGAAAAAGATGCGAACGCCGAGGAACGCTTCTTTTCGGACGCGAAACGCGCGTTGGGGGTATCCGATGCTATGGTGAAGGTACGTTTTGACCGTTTGCGCGGTCGCGTCGGGCGTCGACGACGACGGCGACGAAAAACGCAAGCAAAAATAGTCTTCTCTCTTTCTTTTCGTCGTTCCTCCCTCGTGGACGCGTTTGAAAAATTTTGTGGGCACCTTACAAAAAATGTTTCTCACCCTCTCTATCTATCTATCTCATTGAATGACGACAGGCGTTGGAAGATCTCGACGACGAAGGAGGCAACGTCGAGAGTGACATCGACGGTTTCCGCAAAGAAGTGGAAAAAATCGCGCTTTCTGTGAAAGAGGTGACCGGGGAAATGAGCGAGCGCCTGGACGAGTTCGTCGAGAAGTTTAACGACGAGAACGACGACGAGGAAGAGAAATCGGCGTACAGAGAAATGTTTTCAGGCCTATTGAGCGGTTTAGCCAACCGTTTCATCGGTGGAATCGATAACGACTACGCGTTTGATAATTTCAAGACCGCGTTTGGGGACGTTCAGTACGTTCTCGAGCACTTGTTTGGAGGGATGAAGGAGGAGGAGAAGGAGAAGTGGGCGCCGTTGCTCAACGTTGTTTGCGATTTGGCTTTGGATTTCCAAACGGACGTGGAGAACAAGAGACAATGTTATCGCTTGATGAACAAATTAATTGAAAGGTGCAAATTTAACGCAAAGAAGCTCGGGGACGAGGTTTTGCTCGACTGTTCGAGTAATAACGGCGACGACAAGGGAACGGGAGGGAGCCAACGAAACCATTCTCGATTGAAGAGGTTGGGGAGAGAGTTTGAGATTGGCGGCGACTTTGAATGTCAGAAGGAAATCGTGCTCATTGCAATCCATCTCTTACACGGTGGACATTGCAACAGCTTTGATCCGACGACTGAGCACGGGATGAAGACCATAAAGACGTTTTTCCCGAATCGTTCGGAGGAGATTGTATTGCTCCAAAAAACGCTCGCAAAACTCGGCGACAGTCAAAAAAGTTTTCCTCTCGTTGTTGATTTTGTTCGACAATCCAACGCTTTGCTTGGATCCATGGCCACGGTCTTTTCATACGAGTGCGAAGAGATGGTGTTTGGCGAGTACGGAGTTGCGGATAATCTCGTGCACTTCAGCAAATATTCGGGCTTTACTTTGAATGTGCGCTTGGACAAGGACAAGGAGGACGCCACCGCCGTTGACATAGTGGACCAAAATATTCGCGTCGCAAAATTTGATTGTTCGACAAACACACTCACTATTGGCATTTACGAGAAGTGTGAGGGGATGTTAGAGGAAGATGAGGTGAACACAAAAGACGACAGTTGGATTTCGTTGAGGTTTAAAGCGGAAGACGTACCTGGAGTAAAAAGTTGCATTCGAATGTTGGCGGAAAGCGGAAAATGCAAAGCCATGGAAAAGTTGAGAGTTACGCTCGACGCATCGGCGGGTAAGAAGACGTCCAGAGGAGTTGAGGTGACGTACGACTTACACAAAATACTAACGCAACCAGAATCGACGACAGAATTAATTGAACCAATTCCGTTACCGCGCAATCCAACCGCAATGAAGGATCTCACGGTTGACGCGGACGAAGAACACGATATCGCAACGAAGCCGACGGCGAAGTCAAAAGCGAGCAAAAAGAAGTCGTTGCCAACTCCGCCGTTATCAAGTCATTCTCCAAAGCCTGTGCGGGCGGCGAAAGCAAAAGCCAACTCGAAGATAGCGGCGCAAAACGCGGCGTACCAAAGCGCTTTGAAAGAGAAAGAAAACGCAGAGAGGATCATCGTATCCTCGAACGAGGCTAAGAAGACGCAGAAGCGCAAGATGGATTTGAGAGACATCTTCAACGACGACAAGGACCGAGGAGGAGAAGAAGAAGAAGATTATGACGTCGACGACGATGACGCCAAAAGCAGTCTCCTTGATCAAACGGACGAATCGTTAGAGGCCGGCGACGAGGACGGAGCGAAAATTCCATCCTTCGAGGATGACATGGTGGAAGACGCTCCTCTCGAGAAGAAGCCAAAGAAGAGGACAAATGAGAGAGTGAAAGACATCAACACCAACTACAACGACACTAAGACGCCAAAAGCGACTATAAAGGTTCCGCAAACTGCTCTTCTTCGAAAGACCGAGAAATCTACCGTGCGCTTCGCTCCGCCGACGAAAGAAACAACTTCTCGAGGTAAGAAAGCGGCGTTGGCGCAAGCAACCGCGAAGAACAAGGAGGGATGGCGAGAAAAAATGAGCAATCTCACGAATACTTTACACGTTCATGATGATGAGGTGGAAAACATCGTCGACGAGCAACTCGGTAAAAGTGGCAGATCAGAGAAAGAAACGTTGAGTTATAATAAAGCGAAAGTTGAACGAAGATTGAAATTTTCCACCGGGAAGAAGCCAGACGAGGCGTCAACGCTGAAACGTAAAAATCGAGGTGATGACGATAACAACGACGATTTCGCGTTCCGGGGAGACGATGACGACGACGACGATGATGAAGGTTTGTTCTTTTCTTCTCAAAACGAATCCGACGAGCGAGGGAAGAAACGAGTTGCAACGGCAAGCAAAGTTATCGATTTGAAAAGTAGCGACGAGGACTTTGGGGCAGAGGAGGACGAAGAAGAAGATGAAGAAGACGATCTCCCCTCGGCTGCGGCCGCAGAAAACCAATTTGACGCGATTAAAAACGCCATGGAAACGCTCCGACGCACCAAGACGCGCGAAGCTGAATCTAAAGTGCAAAAACTTTCCAAAACTCTCGAGATGGACTTTGAAAAAGCCTCGAGCAAACTCTCGCGTGACGTTTCAGAAAATGTCCAAACGGCCAAGCGCTCCATCGACGACACCGCCCATCAACTCGAGAAAGAGGAACAAAAAATCCTAGCGCGTCTCGACGATATCACCAAAAAGTTCACCCGAGACTTTGAGCGCGAACGTGACCTCTTACTCGCGGTTAAATCGAAAGGCAAAGCCGCGTACAAAAACGCCAACGCCGTCGTCAAAGCCGTCGTCGAAGAGGCGAACGACGAGTGGAACACCTTGCAAGCAAAAATGCGCGAAAAGTCCGCGAAACTCAAACGCGAGTGCAAAAGGATCCGACGAGAGTGCGCGGAGCAAACCGACTTAAAGAAGATGCTCTTAAACATGGCCGAGATGATTTAAATTTTTGTTCCAAGCAAACAAACAAACAGGGGAGAAAAGACAAAGAGAGAGAGAGAGAGAGAGAGAGAGAGACACACACACGCACAGACGAAGGAACGCGTTTTCAACGCTTCCACGAGCAGATAGCACGCATAAAACACGCAATGCAAAAGAAAGAAAGACACTCACGCATTCATGCACGCGCACACCTTCACTCGCGGAAACATTCAACGCACTTTTCCTCAATCTGTCGTGTACCGCGCGCAGGTGCGCGCGCTTAATAACATCCCCCCTCTTTTTCTTCTCTCTCAAAGAGCTCTTGTTGTTTTTTTGGTTCCATCTCGTGTATTTTTTTTCGAACAGAAGAGACCTCTAAACGCTAAACATGTGGCTCCGGATTGCTCCGCGAGAAAAAACAAAAGAGTCCTCGGGAAGATAATTCACCGAATTCTCTCCCAAAAAGAAAACGAAAGCGCCTTCGCGTACCCTTCACTCGATACACGTCAGAGAGAGAAACGCGCGTCAGAAAAAAAAAGCAGAGCGCATCTTTCTTACCAGTCGCGTTTCACGGAGGAGATGATGATCGCCGCGCAGCATTCGATGACGACGACGATCGCGAGTTGTTCTTCCTCTTCTTCGTCGTCGGGAGTGGGAAGAAGAAGTGCCTCCTCCTCCTCCTCCTCGGTGGGGAGATTATCGTCGACGACATCCAAAATTCGCGCGTTATCGTCCGCGACGTGCTCGTCGTCGTTCGATTTCGAGAAGAATAACGCGAGCACTACCAACAGCAGGCGAGCTTCCGTCGTGACTCGATCGAGCGGCGGCGAATCCGGAGGATTCGCGGCGGCGACGAGTAAAAGGCTCGCGTTCGTTCAATCTCGCGCGCAGCCTCTCGGTCTATCCTGCGGCTCACGCCGATTAGTGCGATACAATTCCAACCGCGACTACTCCGCGAAAAGATTCGAAAACGTGCTCCCGAAAAACAACAACTTCCCGTCTGGAAATTCCGCGACGGAAATCGAGGACTGCTTGTCGGACGAAGAGTGCAAAGATCAACTCATCGAAGGGTTAGAGAAGAGTTTGAGCAGCAGTCAAGACGAGGAGGAAGAGGACAAGAAGAAGAAGGAAACGAAGACGACGGCGAAGGCGACGACAACTGCGACGAAAGAGACGGCGAAACCGAAGCGAGAATTCGTCAACGCGAAGGGGTATGCCGGAGACGAGTGCTCCATTGACGAGGATAACTGTGCGGTCTCGGAGCCACCGCTGAACTTTGGCCGATTGCGATCGGTGGGGACCATCGCGCGGTCTTTTGAGATTTGGAGCTTTGCGCTCACGTTTGTCATTCGAAGGGTCAGTTTGGGGTTGAAGTGGACGTACAAGGGTGGGTACACCGAGGAGAAGAGAACGGCAAGATTGGAACGATTGGCGAAGTGGTTGAGACTCGGTTTGTTGAGGTTAGGTCCGACGTTTATTAAGGTTGGACAGCAGTTCAGTACGAGAGTTGACGTGTTGAGTCCGCAGTTTATCCGCGAGTTGGAGAAATTGCAAGATCGCGTGCCACCGTTTCCGACGGAAATCGCCAGAGAAATTTTAACCGAAGAGTTGGGAAAGCCAATCGAAGACGTGTTCGATGACTTTGACGACGTCGCGTTGGCGGCAGCGTCGCTCGGGCAAGTGCACTTGGCCAAGTTGAAAAGCACCGGGGAGCAAGTCATCGTTAAAGTGCAAAGACCTGGGTTGAAGGAGATTTTCGACATCGATTTGAAAAACTTGAGAGTGATTGCGAAGTGGTTACAATCTGTCGATCCGAAAAACGACGGCGCGAAGAGAGATTGGGTGGCTATTTTCGACGAAACTGCGAGAGTGTTGTACGACGAAGTCGATTACACGAACGAAGCGCAAAACGCGACGGATTTCGCGAAACAATTCGAAACGCAAGATTGGATTAAAGTGCCGAAAATCTTTTGGGATTACACTTCTAGACGCGCAATGTGCATGGAATACGTCCCAGCGACGAAGATTAACGATTTAGAGGCAATTAAAGCAATGAACATCGATCCGGATCGCATGGCGAGATTGGCGGTGGAGGCGTACCTTCAACAAGTTTTGAGATTCGGGTTTTTCCACGCAGATCCTCATCCTGGGAACGTTGCCGTGGATAACAAAGATCCCGAAGGCAAAGGTCGATTGGTCGTTTACGATTACGGCATGATGGGTAGAATTCCAGACGAAACCAGAGCTGGTTTGTTGGACTTGTTTTACGCCACCTACGAAGGGTCCTCGAAATCTGCCACCAAAGCTTTGATCAAGATGGGCGTTTTGGTCGATACCGGCGGCGATTTAACCGCGGTGGAAAGAACGGCTGGTTTCTTCTTGGAAGCGTTCGGAAAAAGAATCAACTACCAAGAATCTAAGAGAGCGGAAGATAAAGAGGCGTTCGAGAAGGAGTTCAAAGAGCCGCGAACAAAGGAAGAGAAGCAAGCGGTCCGAAAGAAAATTTTGACGAACATCGGGGAAGATTTGATGGTGGTGTCTAAAGACCAACCGTTTAGATTTCCGGCTGAGTTTACTTTCGTCGTGGTGCGTTTTGTTTTTACTTGTTTTTTTATCCTTCGCTCGTTTTTTTCATTTTTTATATATCTTCTTCTTCGCGCTCGAGGTGTCATTATCGTCGTCGGGAGTGTATACACGAAAGAGCGGGTGCGCGTATGTTTGCCGTGAAGAAAAATCATCTAGAATTTTATGCACTTCGTGAGACTTTGCGTCGCTGTCGAAAACAAGGCATTGTGGTTTCTCTGAGCAAACAGCACGATCTACTCGTTATTATCGTTTTGTACTCGAACATTGTCGTTTCTTTCTTTCTTCCTCTATTATGGTGAACATTCGTACTGACTTTTTTTACATCTTCTTATATTACAGAGAGCCTTCAGCGTCCTCGACGGCATCGGCAAATCGCTCAACAAAAAGTTTGACATTGGCGAGATTGCGGCGCCGTACGCGCGTAACTTGCTCATCGAAGCGAACCCGAACGCACTTCCGCCGCAAGTTGTCACCGCGCAGCGCGAATGGTTGAGGAGAGCCGATGCGCAAACGCGAGCTGTCGTGAACTTGTTCAAGGCGCCGGATGCGATCGAGTCCATCGCTGAAATAATTCGAAGAATTGAAACGGGTAAGTTGAAAATCAGAGTCCGTGCTTTGGAAGTGGAACGCGCGGTAGAGAGAGTTGCGGTGACGCAAGATATTACTTTGAAAGCGTTGATTGCGACGTGCATGGCGAACATCGGGTGCGTCTTGTGGGTGACCAATCCGGGATTGTATGTGATCCAAGCGAAAATTGCGTTGGGCTTAGCTGCGGTGATGATGTTGCAAGCGGTCAAAGGACAGTTAACTTTGAGCAAGATGTTGAAGAAAGAAGCCAAATACTCCGGAGCGGATTAAAACAAAAGATACAAAGAAGTAATTGAATCGAAATGCATTGTAAACGAGAATTATTATAATAAGTAATAAGTTTTATAAGTACAATCTCTTTAGTCGCGCTTATTGTTATGTTTCTCTTTTTTTCTCCATCACTCTCTCTCCTCCGTTCCCTCTTCTATATTATTTATCATCATCGCCTCTAAAAATCGCAATCTGTGCGGAACTCAAAGTTTTGAGCTTCGGCGTTATTATTCATGACTCCTGCTTTTTGGTACTGATCGACGCGGTGTTCGAAAAAGTTCGCCTTGCCTTGCAACGAAATTGTCTCCATCCAGTCGAACGGGTTCTGCGCGTTGTAGTACTTGCTCGCACCCAACTGCACGAGCAAACGATCCGCGACAAACTCGACGTACTCGGACATTAAATCTGCGTTCATGCCGACTAATGCGCAGCTCAACGCGTCGCATACGAACTCTTTTTCGATGGCGACTGCGTTGGAGACAATCTCGTGCAACTGCTCTTCGCTGAGCTTGTGTTTCAACTCCGAATACAACTCGCACGCGAAATCGCAGTGTAACCCTTCGTCTCGACTGATCAACTCGTTGGAAAACGTCAAACCCTTCATCAATCCTCTCTTCTTTAACCAAAAGATGGCGCAGAAACTGCCGCTAAAGAAAATACCTTCTACGCACGCGAAACCAACTAAACGTTCGGCGAACCTCGCCGAAGGAGACTCGATCCATCTCATCGCCCAATCTGCTTTCTTCTTCACCGTAGGAATCGTATGAATCGCTCGAAACAAATTTCTCTTCTGAATCGGGTCTTTCACGTACGTCTCCAACAACAAAGCGTACGTTTCGCTGTGTATATTCTCGATCGATTGTTGAAAGGCGTAAAACGCTCTCGCCTCGGGAATCTGAATCTCTTTCATGAACCTGACGCATAAATTCTCCAAGACGATGCCGTCCGAGGCGGCGAAAAACGCTAAAACGTGCGTGATAAAATGTTGCTCGTTCTCGTTCAACGTGATCCAATCTCTGTAATCGTACGTCAAATCAATCTCCTCCGCGGTCCAAAAGCTCGCCTCCGCTTTCTTGTAATACTCCCAAATTCTCGGGTATTTCATTGGGAACAGCGTAAACCGGTCCTCGTTTGGCATCAACAACGGTTCCTCGGCGTCTAAAGCCGCGTTCATCATCGCTCTTTGCCTTTCTCTCCCTTCCTGCACTCTTTTCGCGTACGGCGACGAAAAGCAAAACAAATCCGCCTGTTCTTCGTCGTCCAAATGGATCGGTTTGCGCCCTCCTTTCGGCGTGGACGGCAAGTCTTCCTCCTCCTCGTCTTCTTCGCTCGACCACTCGCTCTTCTGACGCTGCTGCTGCTGCCCTCGTCGTCGGGTAATCGGCGACGCTTCGACATCCTTCACCTCTCTCTCAAACAAAACGTCCGCGCTCCCTTTACTGCTCGTCGACGTCGAATCGTCCGATCGAGAACCAATCGCGTTTTCGTCCTCTTCGTCCTCGTCCGCCAACGTCGTCTCTAAACTCAAAAAATGCTTCCCTGAATTCAACAACGTCGGTGGCGATCCCTTGGAATCATCCTTTTCTCGTTTTTTAACGACAGCGCCGTTCTCGTTCTTCTCGACCGCGATGTCTTTATTCGCAGACTTCATCTCTTCTCTTTGTTCTTCTCCTCCTTTCGTCGAAGAAGACGACGAGGAGGAGGACGAGTCAAAGGTTAACTTCCGCTGGATATCTTTCGCTAAAAACGACATTTTGGGTATTTCTCTCTCTTCCAATTCAATTCAAATTCTCTTTAAAAAACAACTTTATAACGCGCTCTCTTTCGTTCGATCGATCGATCGATCACGACGGGATAAATAAAAGTCCGATCCTTTTTCTTTATATTTATGTATCTTTTTGGTAGAAGATGCGTTCGCTTTGGGGTAAACTCGCGCGCGCGCGGGAAGTAGTGATCCTCTCGTTCCTCTTCTCGTTATATGACGTAAGTGCGGTTTTTTTTGGCGGGAATGCTGATTGTTTAGGGTTTTACTATTAGGGTTTAGGACACGTTCAAATCCTCTTTCTCCTCTCTTCTCCGCAGATCACGCGCGCGCACGCAACACACGCAAAGACACAAACGAAACGTACAAAACCATCATCATGGGACGCGCACCGGTTCGATTAAAAGAAGTCGTCTACGGCATCTCCTCGAACAAAGTAGAAATCATGGGATCTTTAGGCCGGGACGCGTTCAGCGCCATCGCGAAGAAAGTTGGAGGCGGGTGGTTCGACGTGACCGTGTTCGGGATCGCGCCGGTCGTCGGTACCGTCATGTGCGTGTGATTCATTTTCTTTTCTCTCGTTTTTAAAGTGTTTTTAAAACGGGGACGAGTTTTGGTCTTCTTCTTCTTCTTCTTCTTCTTCTTCTTCTTCAGGGCGAGGGCGTGCCGGCGACTGGACTCGGACGTTGGGAGAACGAGAAACGCGCGCGCGATCTCTCTTCTCTTTCATTTTCTCCCATCACTCGAGAGAGAGAAAGAGAAGCAAAAACTGACTCGAAATCTAAACATCAAACGTTTAAAACACACAGGTACGCGGTGAACTACAAGGAGCAAGAGAAACTCCACCACAGATTCTAAAAGAAGAAGAAAGCGACGGAGAGAGAGTGCGCATGAGCAGAGCGTTTGCGAGGAGCGTTCTCTTTAGCTTTGAGTGTACAACAAAAAATTTAGCCGTAGCAGAGAGAGAAAGTAATGTGTAAAGAAGCAGAAGAGACAGGTCTTCCCCACGGAAAACGCGCTTTGCGTCGTCAGAACATCTTCCTCTTCCTCTCGCCTCCGCGGCGAGGGAGAGTGCATCCCCGGTCCCTACCATAGAAATGAGCTCTCGTCTCTTTTTTTCTCTCTTTGCTTTTGTTTGTTTCGTATTCTCACCGACCGATAACGCCGCGAGACGTCATCGCGAATGCGTTCTTTCCCTGCTTAAGTTCCGAAGAGGAATGAATAGCCACAAACGCTCTCGTTTTCGGGAAAAGGAGCACAGAAGAAATCCTCACTCCTTCGTGTCTCTCTCTCTCTCTGGAGAGCAGAAGAAGAAGAAGAAGAAGAGACCTCCGCTCCTTTTTTCCAGAACCAACTTCTCTCTCTCTCTCTCTCTCTTTTCCTCTTCTTTCCTCCGAGACGACGACGCGCGCGCTCGCTACGACCAAAAAGGGAGGAGGAGGAGAAACATGACGATACACACTTCCAACAGACATTTCACGCAGCCACCGCAACTGGGCGCCATATCCCCGCGTGCGGCGCAATCGAAGAAGAACGCGCGAGCGATTCCACCGGTGTGGGTTGTGCTTGAACTCGCGTGCATTACGTTTTTTTCCGTCGCCGGTGGTCCGTATGGGTTTGAGGACGCCGTCGGCGCCGCCGGGGCGAAGATGGTGGTGATTGGTTTACTCGTCGTGCCTTTTATTTGGTCGATACCTTTAGCGCTGATGACGAGCGAACTGTCGTCGATGTTTCCGGAAACCGGAGGGCACATCATTTGGGTGCACAAAGCGTTTGGGACGTTTTGGAGCTTACAGAATTCTCTGTGGACGTTTTATACGAGCGCGTTGGATAACGCTTTGTACCCGGTTATGTTTGTGGACTATTTAGAGGAAATTTTGTATCCGGAAACGGACGAAGGATTGCGATGGCAATATTCGATGGCAATCAAGGTGATTTTGTTAGTATTTGTGACGAGAGTCAACATTAAGGGGACTGATATTGTCGGAAAGTTTGCGATGGGGTTCGCAATCTTTGTGTTGGCGCCGTTTTTGGTTACGATTGTGTTGGGGAGCCGGAGGACTGTCGCGGCCATCGCCAGAGGGACAATTTTATCGAAAAGAAGGAAACCAATCGAGTGGTCGAAATTTTTCGCGGTTATGTTTTGGAACACGAGCGGATTCGATTGCGCCGGGACGTGCGCTGAAGATATCCCGAATCCTGGGTACACGTACCCTAGAGCGTTGATTTTAGCCGTATTTATGGTTGTTGGGACGTATTTGATCCCAACATTCGTCGGGTTGGCGTATGTGCCAACGACCGAGGAGTGGACGGACGGAACGTTCGTAGATGTGGCCGATGCCGTCGGTGGGTCGACGTTAGGGGATTGGTTAGGGTTTACTGGGGCCATCAGTGCGACTGGAATGTTGTGCACGTTGTTGTGCACGACGTCGAGACAGTTAGCTGGCATGTCTATCACCGGGTTGTTCCCAAAAATATTCAACGATAGACACCCGGTGTACGGGACGCCGCACTATGCCATATACGCAACGAGTGCGTTGTCTTTGGTGTTCACCGGGTTCAATTTTGCCATGTTAGCTGAAGCAGATATGTTGTTTTATTGTTCGTCGACTATTTTGAAATTCGGCGCGTTGGTGTCTTTACGATGGAAAATGCCTCAGGCGGAGAGACCATTTAGCATTCCGTTTGGGAATTTAGGATTGTTTGGCGTCGCCATACCGCCGACGTTGGCGTGTTTGAGCGTCGTTTTGACATGTCAAGGCTCGTGTTTGCAAATTGGTATTCCAGGAATGTTCATAGGGGTGATTACGTATTACGCAAAAGGAGGCGCTCGAGCCGTGGAGAATATGATTCCATTCGACGAAGACATCGCAGACGCGACGATTGATGATGGTAAAGGGAGAGGCGATTTGTCCATGCGCGAGTTTACTTTAGACGACGATGATGACAATATCAACGACGATAACGACGACGGCGGTGCGAAGAAGAATATTAAGATTGAAAGCTTTTCGGTGGGAGAGGAACCTTTCGTGGCGCACTCGCTGGCGAAAACTGCATCGCTCAAATCGTACCCGACCGAACAAAACGATTCCTTTGATTCGGATGGAGAAGATAACGGTATTAGTAGTAGTAGTAACGATAGAAGTAACGCCGCAAGTAAAATCAATTGAATTTGTACGAGTAACGAAGAGAGAGAGAGAGAGAGAGAGAGAGAGAGAGAGAGAGATCATAGATGAGCGAGAGAGGAAAAATGTTGTTGTATTAGAAACCATCGATATTGACTGAATGCGCAAAAATCGACGCTCATCGCACCAAAACTAAGCACCTCCTTTCTTCTGTTCCCTTATTTTCGCCTGTCGATCTTTCTCCTCCTCGATTTGTCTCTCAAACTCTTCCTCTCTTTTTTGAAACTGAAAGAGATAAAACGACGCACTCGGGCCCGGGACGGCAGTACCGTCTGGGGGGGGTGCGGTCATGTTCCGCCGTCGCTGTCTTGCAGCTTTTTGTTGCTCGTATTTGTCTACTTCGTCGTCGTCATTGATGTCGTCATTGATGTCGTCTTCAGTTCTGTTCATTTTGTGCTCCTCTTTCACCACGGGGGCAAAAATATTCCTCTTCGTTTTTGTCGCCGGTCCCATTTCTTCCGTCTGCCCCGTCTTCTTCGCGAACGCCTTCTCCAACGTGTTGAACTGCCCTATCTTCTTCGCTTGAATGGCTTTCTTAGAGTCAATGTTCGTTAAATTGCCGCTCTTAATCAGCGCAGATTCTTCTTCGTTTTTGCCATTAACTTTCACCGTGTATCTGTCTGTACTTTTGTCGTAATCAATCACCGTTCCAGTTCTCCCGTTCAGATCCGGACGATTTTTTAAACCGACGATACAAACGAGACTATTTTTTGATCGTTTTCCTCTTCCGAGGCTTGTTTTTGTTGAACTGCGCGGCGGTGCCATGGCGCGCGTTCGTGCGCGCTCGATATTTTTTATTTCGAACACCACGTGAATGTGTCGCATGTCTTTTCAATTAACTTTTCCTCACTTTCATAAACCCGGGCACGCGAAAGGTAAATAAACCACCACCGCGATGACGCGCAAAGCAGGAGAAGAAGTTATCATCGTAGGCATGAAGGGCGGCGAGGCGTACAACGGTCGTAAAGCTATTTGGCTTAACTACGACCGGGAGAGGAACAAACACCGCATTAAAGTTTTCGTGAACGCTGGTTTGGACGACGAGATTCTCCTCGTCAAAGGAGAAAACATCACGAGCGATAAGAAGTTCCTCAAAGAACACCCGGAATACGATACGCCTCATAAGCGTGAGCGACTGGGGACGCTGGACGAAGTTTTGAAAGAGAATGAGGAGAAGAAGAAGAAGGAAAAAGGGCAGAAGAAGCTTATCGAAAATCCTTTCGTAAAGAAGGATGGGAAAATCGTGGAGAAGCCAAAAACGAAACGGGCGACCGTGAAAAAAAGAGGATGGACGCCCGGCACGTACGCGAGAGCCAGAGCAAAATCGGCACGCGAAGGAGAAGGAGGACGATTCGCTCGCCGCGACGAGGAAGAGGACGAGCACGAAGGAGAAGAAGAAGAAGAAGATTTTTTTTACGACGAGCGCACCGTCGATCGAAAAGTTGCGGTCATGCGACAGAAACTTCTCGCGATGAATATGCAACTGAACGCGCGGTTCAGCTCGGATGACCTCAAAGATGCGCTCGTGAAAACGCGCGGCAACGTCGACGGTGCAATCGACGCCCTCCTTGAATACAAACGACGTACCGACGAAGAAGAGGACGAACAGGAAAGAAGGAAGAAGAGAGAGAGGACGACGACGGACGTGGAGAACGAAGTCATCGTTTTGAATTGAGAGAGAAGAGAAACACAGAAACACACACACACACACACACAGAGAGAGAGAGAGAGAGAAAGAATGAGTGAGAGAGGAGGAGGAGGAGAGAAACGCGCGATTGTGATACCAAGAAGTAGAAAAAATTGAAAAGAGTTTTTACCTCGCGTAGTAACATTTCTCTCCTCTTAAAAGTAGGCGTTTTTTTTCCCGCAGTAAAAAAAATAAGCCAGACTCTCCGGAATATAAATATTCGCCACGTCGCACGGATTGAACGCGAGAATAAACGCCCCCCGTGTCATGTCGTCGTGGTTTCCTCGTCCGAAGAAATCACCCGGTGGTGGTGGTGGTGGTGATGGTGGTGGAGGAGGGAGTGGTGACAGCGCGCCCGCGAACACCAACGAAAGATACAACAGCGTCCCGGACGAGGACGACGAGGAGGCGTTGAATCAACGACGGCAACAACGAGCGCAAATGAATTTGGGACAACAAATCTTGCACGACTTTACGATTCCAGGCGAGGAGTACGACCCTGACTTCGAGGCTGATTTAGCCAGGGCGATCAGCGAGTCGCTTTCGATTAAGAATAACGCACAAAACGCGGAGGACGAAGCCTCGACCACGCCGCAGTCGCGATACAAAAATGTTAACAAGAGCAACAACAACAACCATAGTTTCTCAGGAGAGGAAACCGACATGGACGATCGAATGAGTAACGCTAGAAGAGAACGAGTGACTTCAGAGGAGGAAGATATCGACGTCTTGTACGCGAAGAGAGATTCTCTGCGAGATAAATATAGCGGTCTCGCCGCTGCGAAGAAGTACTGGAACGAGTCAAACTTAGATTTTAACGAGCGCGCTTACGCCGATGGATTTTACGCGCCGAGCACCAGTTACGATTGGCCGGAGTGTTTTGAGGACGACATCGGTCAAGGTTCGCGGAGAATGCTGCCAGAGTTGAAAAAGGTGTTGAAGATAGTACCAGACGTCACTGATGAGAGAGAAAGTATTTACGTCGAGCAAGCTAGCGATAGGAATTTAGCCTCGTTCATAAACGATGTAGTGGATCAAATCGAAGCGCAGAACCCTCCAGACAGGTGCGCGACCGCTTCGATTTTGGCGAGTGCGGTGTGTAGTAAATTGGGAGGACCGGCTAAGAGTGACTCTGAGTTGAGAGAATTATGGGTCAGCGAGAGATTTCGCTTGCGGAAAAAGTATAAATCAATTGCGTTTCCAATTGGAAGCCTAGAGCTCGGGTTAGTTAGACATCGCGCGCTGCTTTTCAAGATTGTCGCGGATGCGATTGAAATTCCTTCGAGACTTTTGCACGGAAAATACTTGATGGGTGGAAATGACGACGAAGTCAGCGGTATCGTCGTTTTGTGTTCGGGGAGGGAGTTTCTCGTGGATCTGATGGAGAACCCTGGTGAGACGTATTCTCCAAACGACAACGAGAACATGCGCGAAATATTGCGGGAATTATCGCAGCGACGACAAAGGAAACAAAATGCGAACGAGGACGAGTTCGGAGTGATACCCGGATTTGAGCAATCGCTTCAAATTAGCGGTTTCGAACAGCTCACACCTGAAAAGCTTGCCCAATCGCAACAGCAACAACAGCAACAAAAAGGAGGACGTCATTCTAGAAATGGGAGCACTTTGAGCGATTCCGATGGGAAGTTGATTTCAGGAATAAACATCGGCACGGCATTACCGCGATCGCTTTCTCCGTCCGAGAAAAGTAATAAATCGAGCAGTGCGGATCGATTGCTTCAAGCTGTGGACCTTACCATTCTCCCGAACGAGATCCTCCTCGGTGAGCGCGTTGGTATAGGATCTTTTGGAGAAGTCCACAGAGGTTTGTGGCGAGGTACCACGGAAGTCGCCGTCAAACGCATTCTCGATCAAGAGTTAAACGATACGATTTTAGAAGAGTTTGCTTTAGAGGTGGATATCATGCGACGATTACGACACCCAAACGTTCTCCTATTGATGGGAGTTGTTACGGCGGCAGGGAGTTTATCTATCGTGACTGAGTTCATTCATCGCGGTTCTCTTTTCAAGTTGCTGCATCGCCCACAACCTGAAGCCGTCAAGGCTTCCTTGGCGGAAGATCGGCGAAGAATTCGTTTGTGCATAGACGTTGCTAAAGGGATGCATTATTTACACACCTGCATTCCGATTATCGTCCATCGTGATTTGAAGTCGCCGAATTTGCTGGTTGACAAAGATTGGACTGTCAAAGTTTGTGATTTCGGAATGTCGCGAATGAAGAAAAACACATTTTTATCGTCAAAGTCAAACGCAGGTACGCCAGAGTGGATGGCGCCGGAAGTTTTGAGAAACGAAGAGTCCGACGAAAAGTGCGACGTGTACTCGTACGGGGTCATTTTGTGGGAAATTGCAACGATGAAAGAACCGTGGGCAGAGTTGAACGCGATGCAAGTCGTCGGTGCGGTTGGATTTCAAGGGAAACGTTTAGATTTAGAGAACAGCGAGATTTGTCCGGAAATGAAAGAGCTACTCAAGCGATGCTTTTCGGAAAAATCATCAGAACGACCGAGTTTTCTGGAGTGCTGCGAGAAGACGAAGGAGATTGCTCACCTCATCCACGAAAAGAAAACAAAACTTTGCGGATATGGCAGTGGTGAAAAAGAGCAGCTCCCTGCCGCACCTACGGCTACTGCTGATGCGGAATCGATGCATCGAACCGCCAGCGACGCGACAAAACACATACTAGACATGTAATTTATTTTATTTTTTTCTGTACAACATTTAAATCAAACGTAACTCTCCGCTTCCGTCGTCCACTTATCGATCAGCGCACCGTTGTTCTCACCATCATCGCCGTCATCGTCGAATTTCTCTAACTCTTCGTCGCTTGGCAACAGCGGCGATAAAGGCTCCCCTGCGATGAACTTTTTAAACACGTGGAGAGATACTCTCGGCCGGAACTGTGGGATCATGTGACCACTTCCATGAACGGTCGCGAACGTCAAATTATCCTCGTAATTTGTCACGTGTCCACCCATTTGCGGTCCAGCAGGTTGTGCTGCGAGTGAAGGTCCAAACAAGAGCGGCTTTTGCGCAAGAACACTGATATCTGTTGCAGTCGCGTCAAAAAAATAAGGCCGTTGACTTCCGCCTCGAACCAGAGGAATACCTACATTCTCAATCGCTTTCCTCGTTCCTTCGTACGAAACGCAAGGATCCGTATCTCCATTCAATACTAATATTCTATTCAATTTTTTCGCGAGTTTTTTATAGAAATCTTTCATCGATGGTACGTTTGGACCTGCGTTATCGTTACACGCGTCGTAATCGGATTCATAGCTCCACTTATCATTCGGGCCCGGCCAGCTATATTTTTTGCCCGACCTCGTTTCATCCACGTGCAATGCCTTCTTCACGTCTGCTCTGTTCATCCATTTATTCGTGTAGTAATCTAAAGAACCTTCGGGAGCGCCCTCGACCACTGCGGATGGTCCAAACAAAGAGAGGTCGTTTATGTACGCCAGCCGCCAATCTTGCGAAAACGCCTTACTCGTGGAGAAGAGGAACTTTGCGTGCGCCACTTTGCACTTCTTCTTTAAATTGCCGCTCTTTTTAGACACTTCAGCTTCCAACTTTGCAAACTTCTTCCCCCACCTCCCGCTCGTCATACGAGTCATCGGATATCTCAGTTCGCACTCGTTCCACAACAACTTGAAATCTTTATCAGGCACGAATCCGTATTTATGACCGTACCAGAGCATGTCCATGGAATCTCGTTGCTCTTTGTTCGACGTACACGGATCCGCCGTGTTAATCCCGACTAAATTAATCTTCTTTTCTGGAAACTTTTCGTTATGCTCTACAATCTCCATCGCGAGCGTAGGTACGTACACCCCGGCGTAGCTCTCTCCGGCGATGAAAAACTCGTTCGCTTTCAATTGGGGAAACTTATTATAAAAGAAATCCACCATCGCTTCCTTCGCGTCTCTCGCGGTGGATTTATCCGTATTTGCGCACCCCATTTCCTCTTGATTTTCGCAATACGACCACCCAACTCCAGCTGGAGACTCCAACGCGACTAAATTTACTCCCGCGTTCGTCCACGAGTAATGGTTTTCCATCAAATCTCCCTGAGCGTCGATAATCAAAGGTCCTTGCTCTTGGAGCATGCCGAGTAAAGAAGAAGAACCGGGACCTCCGTTGAGCCACAGAACGACCGGCTTTCTCTCCCAATCCGTTCTCCACCCTTCTTTACCCGAAACTATTTTCGTGCTCGTGGCCATCCAATAGTGCAACTTCGTCCCGTTTTTCGCGTTTAAATACCCGCTGTAATGCGGATGAAACCGTTTCTCGTACCCGGGTAACGTCTCCACCAAATCTTCGACCGACGATGATTTTGAAGACAGAGGCGAAGACGAAGCGTCTTCTATCCTCCGCGTCGTCGTCGTCGTTCTCGCGACCATCGCTCGTCCTTCCACCGCTCGCGCGAAGAGAAGAAGAAACGCGAGGTGAACAACGAGCGACGACGACCGCATGGTTGGAAAGGTGTGTAAGTGTGTAAGTGTGCGTGCGTGTTCCTTTGTAATCTAATCTCTAACGAACTTTTCCTCAAAAATGCGAGCGTCCCAAAACGCAGCAAAAAAAAGAAGTGTTTAGGGTCTCACAAAAAATTCAAAAACGCGAGTAACAGAAGCGCCCCGGTTTCCGCACAAAACAAAACAACGCACCCCCCCGCCTTCTCTCTCTCTCTCTTTTGCGCAACAACAACAACAGCGACAATGAACGAGGACGCGAGCGAGGAGGAGATCTTGAGATCCGCGTTAAAGCTCCCTTTCTCGGAGCAGATGTCGCACGCGCACTGGAAAGTCCGAACGAGAGCGTACGAAACGTTGGATGATTTTTCTTCGTCTTCCAACGACAACAAAAAGAAGGTTGGAATGTATTTCAAAGAGTTTTTGCACAAAATCGTGAGCGAAACGAACGCGAACGCGTTGGACGTCGCTTTGGAGAGGACGAACGCGAGGTTGAGAGGAACGATCGATCGAGAGGTGAACGATGGTGGTGGTGACGAGGACGACGATTATGAGAATAATAAAAAAAGCGAAGCGGTGAAAGAATTCGCAGAAGACGTTGCTCAGAAAGTGTTGCCGGCGCTCGTATCGAAAGCTTTCTTCGGGAGACCGAAAGCGGTGACTTTTGCCACGGAGACGTTTTGTTTGTTCGTGGAGATGGAACAAACGGAGTTGGCGGTTGACGTGTTATCGAAAGCGTGCGGACATAAGGTACCGAAAGTCGCGCTGGCGGCGAGTAAGTGTTTAGCGCTCGCGTGCGAGCAGTTCGGGTGCGGGAAGAGAGGCGCGTTGAACTGGACGAAGTGTTTGGACGGAGCCAAAGAAGCGATCGGACATCGAGACGAGAAGGTGAGGAACGAAGGGAAAAAAATTATCGTGGAGTGCGCGAAATGGGTCGGAGATCAAGTCGTGATGGAGAAGATGAAAGACAAGTTATCGAAAACTATGAAAGGCGAGGTGGAGGCGTTGTTGGCGAAGGAAAAAGGAAGTTCGGTAATGAAAGCGACGAGATTTTTGGTTTCGGTGCAAAAAGAGAACAGAGCGAAAATGACGACGACATCGTCGGCTTCTGACGTTACTAAAGAAGATATTCTCAACGAAGATGTAGAAGCAGGTGCAAGTATAGACGACTTGAATGAAGATCCGTACGATTCCGCGGAGCCGTTCTCGGTGCTCAAAGCTTTGGACAAACCATCCACGGACGAGGATGTTCCAAAGTTTTGGGAAGCCGTGGTATCTTCCAACTGGCGACATCGTTTGCACGCGTTGAAGCAACTCACCGACGCGTGCTCTTCGTCCGCTCGTTTGCAAAACGAAGATTTCATGGAACTACAAAAAGTGCTCAAAAAAGTCATCTCGAAAGACGCCAACGCGAACTGCGTCGCGGAAGCGTCGAAATCGATCGAAAAGTTATGTTTGAACGCGCGAGCTAATTTTAGCAAAGATGCAAAAATGTTGCTCGGTTCCTTGTTGGATAAACTGAAAGATAAGAACGCGTTCGTTACGAGTGCGATTGCGAATGCGTTGGATGCCATTTCCTTGAGATGTTTCGCGTTTTGCGACTCGGCGGAAGATGTGGTAAAATACGGATTGCAGCACAAAGTCGGCAAAGCGAAATTGGAAACTTTGAAATGGTTGACGCGATCGAGCGCGTCGTTTTCGATACAAGAGGCAAAGAAGACGATTAGTTCGAGCGAATTAACTGCGACCGCAGCAAAACTTTTAGAGGATAAAGATCCGGAAACAAGAAAGGCTTCGCAGGAGTTTCTCGGCACGCTCGCCGGGAGAGCAGGTGGAATGAAAACGCTTTCCTCACAATATCTCGCCGGAGTGGACGATGGAAAAATGAAAAAAATGAACGAGATTTGCACCAAAATTACGCCTGCAACAGCATCTGCAACGTCGACGGGGACGAGGAAAGCCGGCGGTGGAGAACAGAAGCCGGCTGCCGGCGCTCCCAAGAAGAAACAAGAGCAAAACGATAAAAAGAGCGCGAGCAATAGTAGCAACAGCAGTAACAACACCAAAAACAACAACACTGATGCCGATGTTAAGGGTACCGATTTGAGTTCGAAAATTACGGATGCCTTACTTCGCGATACCGCGGATGGTAACTGGAAGCGTCGATCCGCGGCGCTCGACAAGTTGAAATCCATTCTCGACTCGGCGCCGAGCACCATCGAAGTCTTTGGACTAGACGCGCTCTTTTCAGCTTTACGAGCGAGATTCACGGACTCCAACGCCAATTTAGCGTCTCAAGCGTTACAGCTTGCTGGACAATTCGCGTTGAAGTGTGGGGAAAATGTCGAGAAAGTAGGACGATTAGTATTGAGCGATTGCGCAAAACACGTAGGCGACCCCAAGAGATTCGTCAGAGAAGCTGCGTTTTCTTTGATTTCCGATTGGGGCGTTGCCGTTGGTGAAGCTGAAGTTTTACAACAGTTTGCAAGTAAATTCGTCGAGCTCGCGACTTCTTCCTCGTCGAATACTTCTTTCTCGGGCACTTTGTGCGCTGATGGCAAACGCGAAGCTATGGACTTTTGCCGCGAAACGATAGAGGCTATTGAAAAGAATGCTGCCACGGCCAAAACGGTGGACGATATCGCGCTTCTCTTACAACCTGCAATGGCGTTTGCCGCGGTTGGATTTAAGGATAAATCGAACGATGTTCGCGTAGCAGCTTCGAACCTTTTCGAAACTGCCATGAAAATGGAACGCACGATCGATGCGACGAGTAGTAATAGTAATAGCACGAGTAGCAGCATAAAGAAGAAACGCACGGTGACTCGCGAAGACGCGCTTAAAGCCATTGAGAAACTACCACACGGTTTATGTTCGGCTATAGACTCGAGAATTGCCAAGGAGTTTCCCAATGCTGCTACCAGCAATGCTGCTACTACTTCGAGCGCGATGAGTAAACCGGCAGCGCTCAACATTCCAGAGAATTATAAAAATTTGGGCACCGTCGAGAAAGTATCGGCGCCTCCGTCTGCCCAAAAGCCGATGGAAAATTTCGCCGAGAGGAAGACTGTGGTAAACGAAGACAACATGGACGTGGACAATCTTGAGGTCATGTTTGATAAAGCAGTCAGAGAAAACGTCTCTCGAAGCTCCAGCGGAGACTTTTTCGAAATGTGTGAGTTGAAGCAACACAACGTCGACAGTGGTAAGGACCTCGAACCGCCAATCACGCCACCGGCGAGACCTTCTATTTGGGACCGAGCGCTCGCGAGAGCAACGGCAGACGAAGATGACGAGTGCGTGGAAGGTTTGAAAGCGTTGTGTCACGAGATGAACGCGCACGCCATGTCGGACGCGTTTAAACACGAAATATCTGGAACGATTGGACCTCTGCTCATGTTTTTATCGGACGAACTGCCTATTTTCTTCGAAAATGCAGTGAAGGCAAAGAAAAAATGCGAGAAGCATAAAAAGAGTAAAACGAACAAAAAGATCGAAGAGGAACGAGAGGAATACGAAACGTTATTGCGTGGATGTAAGTACGCGTTGATGACTATGCACGCAGTCTTGAAAGAGCCCATCTTAGCGAACAGCGCTTCGGAGGAAACGACGAGGAACGTCTTCGCCTCCGTCCTCTCTCAGTTGGTTTTGGCCATGGATAATAGCTCGAATAACATATCATCTACTGAATCAACTACGAGTGTTCTGGAATCCTCGGATTATTTGAGTGCGCTCAACGCGCTCGCAGAGAAAGCCATGGAAAACTTCTCCAAGACGAATTCTATGGTCAGTCTGATAAAGTTGTTATCCGGGGAAGGCGTCCCGGATTTCTCTGTGTTGGGCGACGCTAACGCGGGGACGACCACGACGACAACTGCGCATCATCTGAGCAAAAAACATGCACATACTGAGAATACCGAAGCAAAAGTAGCTTTGTTTGAATCGTTAGTCGCGAAATGTCTCGTCAAACTCGCGTTCCAGCTCGAAGAGCTCGTTGAATCCGGCATCAACGTCGCCTCGATTTTCTCCGCTGTGCATGAATTTTACTCCTTCAAAGGAGAAGAATTCATCCTCGAAGGCGAACGCGACGACGAGCACGGGAACAAGAACATTAGAATCGTTCGCGCGGTAGTTCACGAGGTGTGTAAACTCATCGGTCCGTCCGCAGAAAAGTACACCAAGATAGCTTTGACTGGTATGAATGTAAAAATACCAGAGTTGGAGAGGGAGTCGGATCAAGTTCCTTCGTTGTTGCGACAGGTTCGCGCGAGTTTGAAAATCCTTTCCGGAGAAGATGAAATCGAATCGAAGGTTCGAGAGGAACTGTCGAGCATTTTCGCAAAAATCGGCGACAAGGACACGACCGTCCAAGGTCTCGAACAACTGTACGATTTCACCAAATGCGAGGAGAAAATTTCTCGAGTCGACGTGAACGAACACTTGCGCCAGACGAGTTCGGCGTTCCAAGCGTACGTGAACAGAGGTTTGGCGAAAGTTGAGAACAGTCGAAAGAAGAAGCTGTTGTCTGCTTCGCTATCCACTCCTTCCGCCGTTATTTCTGAAAAAGAAAACGGAGGAAGCTCGTTTGCTTTTCGCGCGACGCCGAGGAACTTTGGGAGTAGTTTTGCTTCGCAAGGCAAAAGCACCGGCGGTTCCGCGTTGAAGGGATTCAAGCTTTCCCCGAGAGACGTGAACGTCGCAGCTACAGCTTCTGTTGCTACTGAAAAATCACCGGTGGCGAAAGCGAAATCTGCGGCGGAAGAGTTCCGGGAGCGCATGAACGCCTTGTCGAAGCGTAAAGCGACGAACTAATATCTCGCTCCTAACCGCCATCTTCTCGCGGGTCTTTACCCCAGTATGTATGCATATGTGTTCGCAAAATGTTTCAGTAAGAAGTTTAATTATTATTACAATACGCAAAGAAAAGAATCTTTCAAGAATAAGTGCGCTGATATGTTAATTTGTGTATATATCGGTCCTCGTCTATCTCTCTCTCTCTCTCTTAATTCTTTCTGTTTTTAATGTAATCAGCTAAGCCAATGAGTGGCGCGGCTTTCTTTTGATCATACACCGATAACTGTTCCTTCGCGCTCTTAATCAACTCATCTGCTATCCTCTGCGACTCCTCCAAACCTAATAAACTCGGGTACGTCGCCTTACCAACCGCCACGTCTTTACCAGCCGTTTTGCCTAACTCTTCGCTCGTCGCCGTGCAATCCAAAATATCATCCACAACTTGGAACGCCAATCCAATATCGTAAGCGTACTTGCCCAATCGTTCAATATCTTCTTCGGTTCCACCACCCAAAATAGCTCCGGATACCACCGCGGTCTCTAACAACGCCCCAGTCTTGTGCGCGTGAATGTACTTCAGCGTCTCCAAACTGACCGGTTTCCCTTCCATCGCCAAACCTTCGCTTTCGATGTCCACAACTTGGCCACCAACGAGACCTTCCGACCCGACGCACTTCCCGACATCCGCAATCACTCGTAAAATCTTTTCTGCTTCAACACCTTTCGTTTCTCTAGCGATGTATTCGAACGCGTGCGACAACAACGCGTCGCCGGCTAAAATAGCCATCTCTTCGCCGTACACTTTGTGATTGGTCGGCACGCCTCTTCGAAAATCGTCGTTATCCATCATCGGTAAATCGTCGTGGATCAAACTCATCGTGTGAATCATCTCCAACGCGCACGCCGTTGGCATCACCACCTCCTGTTTGCCGCCAACCATCTCGCACGCCGCGATCGCTAAGCACGGACGAATTCTTTTCCCTCCAGCGAGTAAAGAATATCGCATGGATTCGTGCAAACGCTCTGGATAAATGGTTGGGACGGAGTCGCTCAACGCTTGCTCGATCGCCGCGTTCTTTTCCTTGACGTACTTGGCGAAATCAATTTCCGCGTCCGTGTCCGCGATTGCCATCGCTTTGACGCGTTGCTGCTGCGCTCTGCCCGTCATCATCACTCTCTGCTGAGAAGAAGAAGACGAAGAAGACGAAGAAGAAGATAAAGACGATATTCTCTTCTTCGATGATTTTCCCGACGAAATTCGCGCGGCGCCAAACGACAACGACGAAGTCGAGCAAGACGCGACCATTGGAACGCTCATTTTACGATCGAATCAAAGTCACGCAATAGTTTCGGGTGAGAAAATGTGCTCTCTCTCGATCGTATTCGGTAGAAGAAGAGCGTCGTATCTGTGAAGAAGGAGGAACCTTTTTTTTTTTCGCGCGTTTTTCGCCTCGGGATTGTGGATTGATTTCGCCCCCTCCTCTCTCGCTTTGTGAGATGCCGAGATCTTTTTTTTTTTGAGAGAGGAGTGCTTCCTCCTCCCAATTATTTTTTTATTTTGCTTGATGATGGACAAAAAGAGGAAAAAGAGAAGAAATTGATTGATGAGCGCAAAGAAAGACGATTTTGTCTCA